>Ga0325411_1002500_pt1 | contig 20864 bp, 9 predicted proteins | sample PopdelMetagenome_13_FD_206181 | JGI IMG/M metagenome (GOLD analysis project Ga0325411, IMG submission 206181) | Populus deltoides microbial communities from Bellville, Georgia, United States - Xylem-PdIQD-R4 | ecosystem: Host-associated > Plants > Phyllosphere > Stem > Wood/Secondary xylem...
CTAAAGGCTACCTCAAACCCTTGTAGATGACGTTCCTAGAACTTTATATGTGGAGGACATCGAGTTTGTTTCTCGTCTATAGCTAAGAGATTACATAGCTCAGATGTCTAATCAAGCTAGGTGTATCAGCCAAAAGACCTTGGACTCCGCCTAGGGTTATTTTGAGATTACAACCCCCTTTTACATATATATGATGAGGTATTCCTTCCCTCTTCAAGGATTCATGAGGGAAATGTTTAGATATCACCAGCTAGGTCCAGGCTAGTTGTATCCTAATGAGCGGATCACTTTGTCCGTCTTTTATAAGTTCTATATGCTTATCGGGATCGAGCCTACAATCAATGTCTTTAGAAATTGTTATCATCTCGTTGTTGGCATCAATAATGGCAATGATGTACATTGGTTTTTCACCTTCATCAATAGACCCATGAGAAGCATGAAGGGAACTCTATGTGAAAAGCCTACACATGTCAAGAAATGGTGGGGATGATGGTTGATAGTAAGATATAGTAAATCAGTAAATCCTAGAGGTGGAATGCAGCGAATCTAGAGTTGTTTTCATAACTCGAATGTTCTTCCCCATGATATAAATAGCAATCCTTGTCTAAGCTCGAATGAGGAGAAAATGTGTATTGTGCTGGCCTCAACGTCAACTGAGTATGATGTTAATAGGATGGTCAAAAGATATTATTATTAGACCACATTGTAAAGTGTGCAACTTCCTTTTTCTTTGTTATATTTGTAGCTACGTTTATTATTGATTTTTTTTTGTACGACTAATAGTTGAAGGAGAAACTCCAGCGAGGTCTATAGAAGAGAGTTCACAAAGGAAGTCTTCATCTCTTATCACGGGTGGAGGTAGAAGTGAAAAAGTCTTTATAGCCCATCATTCTTACTATTTAATGTGGGGAGGACTAAGAAGTTATCCTTTTCTAATACCATTAAAACCTCTATGTGTCAAAGATAAAAAATACCTCTCACTCATCATAATAGCATGGTTCAAAATGGAGCGTGACAAGATTGCCAAAGCTACTTGTATTTGGGCTTAACGCTTAGCTGAGTCCGAGGATGATGAGTTTGGCAACTCGCCAGACTGATATGTTTGTGGGCTATGCACTTGGCTGATCTCAAGGATACTAGGTCTAGCAACTCACCAGACTCGTGTATACTTAAGCTCAGCACTTGGTTGAGCCCAAAGTTATTAGTTCTGACAGCTTACCAAACACGTATAGGTTTGGGCTCAACATTTAACTAAGCCCAATAATATTAGGATATGATCTTGTCTTTTATTCATTTAAATAAGAATCCAAGTAAAAATAAAAACTTTACTAATCAAGAGATTTGAGATTTTCAATCAGCTCCTTTAAAAACAGATGGGAAGATCGGGGATTGAAACGGTGATGAAAAACATCGTGGCTATAAGGAAAACTACAAACTTATATTATTGTTATTATTATTATTACTACAAAAGGGGAGGCTTTATTGAGAAATAGATGGACACTTGGAAGAACATGGTAAGGCTTTCACCTCGCCTTCCATTTCAATACGTTGCTTGAGTCTCTTTTCATTGACTTAGTCAGCCGGGGGCTTCTTCCATTTCAAGGCCGTAAGAATGAAAATATGATCCTGTCAGTTGACGATATACTAAACTTAAAATTAATCAAACTGAAGGATTTTTTCAATTTATTAAATAATTTTTGTTATAATATCTTTTTAAAAATCAGATTTTAGAAATGAAAAACAACTTGCAAACAAAAATACTTGTCATAAAACATGTACACTGAACTAACCCGCGTGAGAATTTCATATAAAGAGATCACTTATATTTATGGAAAGTCTCACGTAACATTTGTGTAAGTGATCCTTAGACTTGAGATCACCAACTTATCTTGCATAAAGAATATTATACTTTGATTATGTTACAGATTATCTTAATCGAGGTAACGAAGAGGCAAAAATTAGGTATAACATGAACTATATAAAGGTATTTGAGAAATTAAGAGAGGATTCATCACCCTATATGAATTAGAAAAACTATTTCATATGTTCTCAAATAGTATGGACTAGGAAATCCTTAGCCAAGGTAGAATGAGATTTTTTTTTTAAATCAAATCTTAGTCAAATTGTTCAGTGAATATTATGTAGAAAACAAACATGATTTAACATGACAAATAAACTTCATGCTTTAATATTTAATCAGAATAGTATTGATTAAAAGATATTAATTTTACTGAGAAATCAGTCACTGAAAGATTAAGTCAAACCATTAATGATTTTTTTAATATTTGAGGGATCATGACACGTTGTTAGACGATGCACCTTATCTTTAAATATAAATTAATCAATTGTTGAATAAATAATAAATTAAATTATTTAATTTATTTAATTCTATTTAATTATAATTATAATTTATATTTGGGTCAACATGTTAGAGACCTAATAGATCATACACATTAAGAACTATTAGTCAGAAATTAAACTGAGATAATTTAATTAAATGTGACTTGATTAAAATATATTTTAGAAATTAAAAACTATAATATGATTAATACATGGATTACATGTCTACATTTAAAAAAATCAAATATGGACTTGATTGAGTTAATTTATAAAATTGTTCTGAATTAATATATGAATATTATTCAGGGGGTAAATTGATATTTTTTTAAATTATATGATTTTTTAAATTTTTTTAATAAATAATAAGCTATACCTTTTATTTTTATATAATTATTTATTAGACAAAAAAAACTATATATATAAATTACAAAATAAAAATCTAATACTCTAAACATGTCAATCTCTCGACACGAATTTAAAGACATTGCAGAAGCTATATATTAATATATTTAATTAGGCGTGAACAACATTGCACCTGGCAATTAATAGATTTGTCAATCATTGGGTTTTGCCAGCGTTACTTAATTCTTCCAAGAAGATTAATTAATCCAACAAGGCCCAACATAAAATTAATCAAAAGCCCTATGTAGGCCCACTCCATCAAATTGTCCAATCAATCCATTCTTAGCCCATAAATATACCCCATCAAAGCTTGAAGGCCCGTCTCCATATTTTGTGACATTGAAATGGCTACGGGGTTTCGAACTGGAATTTTGAAAAAAAATTATTAAATATGTTCCTAACTGAATTAATATGTTCCTAACAGAATTAATAACTAATAATTAAGTACATATTCACACTCATCTTACATCTTCTCTATTCACAGCATCCTTTTTCTTTCTGCGCGTAACTCAGAAATGATACCGCGCGTGACTTGCCAGCCAGGGTGAGAACGACTTGTAGCGCGTCTTTTCCACGCAATCCTTCCGTACCAAACACAACCGCTATTAAGGCTAGAGGTCAACAACTGGATCCAAATCTAATTTCTTCATCAAGGAAGGATTGAAATGGACATGGTTTAAACTTGATAAAAAACAAATTATTTAAAAAAAATTGAAATTGTTTTTTTAAATTAAATGTTTTTTTAATTATTATTTTGTTTTGTGAAACTGAAGATGCACAACAAGTTGTTTTTTAATATTTATAATTGTTTGTTTAGTATTGTGGTAGTTTTGGTTCTAGTTTGAAAATGTAGATTTAAAAAATTTATAAAATATAGTTTTTTTATAATAAAAGTTTTAGGAGAAAGTTTTTAATGAGATCAATACACAAAACTATAATATATAATAATTAATTAAACATTTTTAAAATATAATTAAGATAAATTATAGTTTTCAAACATACCTCACCAGACAGCAAAACAGAACTAACACGTGAAACAAGAACAAATGTTTGCTATGGAAGGAAAAATACAGGCTCTTTTTTCTCCATGCCAATGACTCCTACAGATTGCACTTAATCCATAAGCGGCGCTTGGACAATGAAAGATTTAATTAATAACTCCTATGACTCCTTCGGGCTGTTTCGAGAAAATTACTTAGAAAGAAGTGAATCCCAGTTGGAGAACTCGTAATAATTTTTAAATGTGTGTTCTACGTACTTCTACCCAATAATTAATGAAAGATCAGGTGTCCTAATTAAATTATGACAGAAACATCAACCGTTTATTTAATTTTTAATTTGTTTATGATAACAACACATAATTTGATTAGGAAAAAACACAACTTTCTCCAGCACCTTGGATGCAGTCGGAATCTTTAATTATATTATAGTCGGTGGGTTTGATGTTTAACACGTGCGATGAAATAACATCTTGATGTTTAACACGTGCGATGATCTCTTAATTGACAAATCATTAATTTCTATTTGTCAAATAGAAAAAGAATGTCCATAATTCATTTGACAAATCATTTGTCATAGATTTTTCATAGATTTGTCAAATGAGCATCCAAAACAGCTTACCCTCGTGGCGGCAGTTTAGTGGATACTAGATAAAAATCCATTGGACATTCTTTTTCTTTGTTATATAGATAGGATATAGATAGAAATAGATGCTTTGAAAGAAAAAGCATCTATTTAATTATTTTGAAAGGAGCTATAACATCAAAGATAATTAAATACATGCTTTAATAGGAGCTCTTTTAGAAGATCTTGTGTTTAGGGGTGAGTAAAAACCTTGAAAAACCAATTAAATTAAAAAACCTGAAAAATAATTAACTGAAAAAACCGAACCAAGAAAAAAAACTTAACCGATTAGAAAACCAAAAAGAATCTCGGTTCGGTTCGGTTCGGTTTTGGTTTTAAATGTCTAAAACCGATGGGACTGGAATGAACCGAACCGGTTCAATCACATAACTAACTATAAAAAAAAAAAAAAAAGTATAAATACTTACTAACCTAAACCCTAAAGCAACACACACTCGCAGTCATCACCACCCTTGTCTCCCTGCATCTTATATCTCCATCACATTCTCTTCTCTCACTAGCAATAAATTCATGAACTTCAGTCGCTCCTTACCCCTTATTTTTTCTATTTGCCTCCTGCATCTTATTTCTCCATCACATTTTCTTCTTGACAAATTCATGAACTTCAGCCGCCCCTCACCACTCATTTTTTCTCTTTGCCTCTCTGCATTTTATTTCTCCATCACATTCTCTTCTCTCCTTAGCAGATCTGTTTTTCTAAAAACACTCATTTGAGCCGTCATTTGGATCCAACTTGCTCATTATGGACAGATCTGTTTTCCTTGCCATCTTAATTAATCTCTAGTTTCTATTTTTCTTGATTTTTTATGGGTTTTTGCTTTTTTTATTAAATTGTAATTTGCGACTTTGGTTGTAAATTGGAACAAGTTTTTGAAGAACAAAAACGAGATTTGATTCTCGGTTTTACCAGTTTTTGAACAATAAAAACTGAACCGAATTAAAACTAGTCGGTTTGAACTGGTTTCAGTTTTAAATTTTAAAAAATAATAATTTTAGCTTAGTTTACTTTTTCAAGTGAAAACTAAATAAAACAAAAAATGATCACCTCTGCATGTTCTTGTGCAGCTTCAGAATATAACTATCACTTAAGGAAAGTGAAGTGCACAGCCCAATTTTCAAACTTTAAATTATCAAAAGAATGTGAAGTTTGATACTTTTCGGACATTCTTTTAAAGTTTGATAATTGGGCTGTGCACAAGAAAATGGATGGTGGGGTTGTGATGTTTATTACAGAGAAAAATAAAAAAATTAAAAAAAAAATGAAAGAGAAAAAAAAAGAGAGTCACTCATTAAGTCATAAATTAAATATTACAAATGAATTTATTGATAAATTTAATTGATAGATTTAAATCTATTGATAATTTTATATGTAAAAAAGACACATCACCATACCTTTTGACTTTTTTTTTTCCATTATAATTCCATCAATATATTTCAAGGAAATATTTTCGTTAGTATTTACCGATTGCTACTGCAAGGCATATTTAGTTGGAAATTTTAAACGCAATTTACCGATAAAATACTTATGTTTGTATGTCTTTTTGTATTTGCTTATTTTTTTGGTAGTGTTAATTAATAATTATACTTAACCGATAAGATATATCTCATTTATTTTCACTCTTTTTTGGGTTTAAATCTATTAATTTACCCCCTCTTTAAATAATTTGATCAATTGAACCCCCGTTGTTTTTCCATTGCAGTTAATTGAATTCAATAAATAAGTACTTCTAACAAATCAACCCATTAATAGATTTGTCCATCGTTGGGTTTTGCCAGCGTTACTTAATTTTCCCAAGAATATTAATTAATCCAAATCAGAGACAGAGGCCCAACATAAAATTAACCAACAGCAGCCCTATGGAGGCCTACTCCATCAAATTGTCCAATCAAATCCATTCTTAGCCCATAAATATACCCCTTAAAAGCTTGAAGGCCCGTATCAATTTTTTGTGATATTGAAATGGTTATGGGTTTTTTGCCCAGTGCTGGCTGAACCGGTATTTTGAAAGTTTTTTTTTTTAAATAAGTTTTTTAATATTTTTTTTATTTTGATATGTTAATATTAAATATAAATTTTTTTAAAAAAATTATTTAAATATATTTCCAAACAAAAAATACTTTAAAAACAAAATCTTTCTTAAACACTTTTTATATATCAAAACGCTTATACTAAAACATGAACAGAAAATTGTTTTTTCAACTTATAAATATGTATTTAGTGCTGCTGTTTTTGCAGTTGTAGTTTAAAATATAAATTCAAAAAAAGTTATAAATTATAGTTTTTTTTTATAACAAATATTTCAAGAAAAGTTTTTTAATAAAATTCATGCAAAATTATTATGTGTTAATAATTAAATATTTTAAAAATTATGATTAAAATAAAATACAATTTTAATCACATCTCTCCACACAATCCAACGGACCCACGTCAAACAAAAATAAACACAAAAAATACATGGTATGTTTGCTATGGAAGGAAAAATACAAGTTCTTTTTCTCCCGTGTGCAGATTGCAATTAATCCATAATCGGGGCACAATGAATGACTATGAACTATGGAGTGAAGCGTATTAAAAGAATCATTTTTTCTCGGGCCAAGCTTCGTACCTCCAAATTAACAAGCTAGGTTAAGTCAAATTTTATAAATTCAACCAGCAGCTATTTCAGAGAGCTATTACAATTTAAATTCCAGTGAATTCAGGGAATTATGCAATATTTCTAACCCAGCAAGTGATGGTAAGGAAGAGATAGTTCTCGTTTGAAAGCAAGCGCTAGAAACAAATGAAGGAGGACATCTAAGGTGTGGCAATACTTTGACCAAGTTAGAGAAAATGGAGAAGTTAATTTGGCCCAAACGCAAAAGTTGTAACAATTGAAAAAAAAATAAAAAAATTATTTTGATGTATTTTCAAGTGAAAAGTACTTTAAAAAAATAATTGTTATCATACTCATAAACACATTATAAACATCGAGGGGAAAGCACAAGGGAAACTACAAATCTGTACGAACACCTAAAATCTATTAGTTCAATATGTTTTGAAGTCAAGTGGTTGGTTACATGTGATATTAGTATATTCATGTAAATACATGTTTATTATTAAAAAGTTAATTTATCTTTAATTTTCATATAATATTATATTAATAAATTTAATATTTGATTTATGAATTTAGAATAAAGATAAAATCCAAGAGATAAAAATATTTTGCAAAGAAAATTATAAAATTATACTTTGATTATGTTACATGTTATCTTAATCGAGGTAACGAAGGAACAAATATTATGTATAACATGAACTATATGAAGGTACTTGAGTGATTAAGAGATGATTTATCACCGTAGGTGAATTAGAAAAAATATTTTATATGTTCTCAAATAGTATTGACTACAAAATCATTGGCCAAGGTGGATTGAGATTTGAAAAAAAAATCAAATCTTAGTCAAATGATTAATGAATATTATATAGAGAATAAATATGATTTAACATGATAAATATACTTCATGCTTTAATGTTTAATTATAACATTATTAATGAAAAGATATTAATTATACTAAGAAACCGGTCACTAAAAGATTAAGTCAAACCGTTAATGACTTTTTTAATATCAGAAAGATCATGACATGTTGATAGACAATGCACCTGATCTTTAAATATTAATTAACCAATTGTTAAATAAATAATAAATTAAATTGTTTAATTTATTTAATTCTATTTAATTATAATTAGAATTTGTATTTGGGTTAACATGTTAGAAACCTAATACGTCACGAATACATCAAGAACTATTAGTCAGAAATTAAAATGAAATAATTTAATTAAGTATAACTCGATTAAAATATATTTTAGAAATTAAGAACTATAATATAATTAATACATGGATTATATGTCTACACCTAGAAAAATCAAGAACAGACTTAATTTCTAAAATTATCATGAATTAATATATGAATATTATTCTAGGGATAAATTGATATATTTTTAATTGATATATTTTTTTAGATTTTTTTATAAATAATAAGCAATACCTTTTATTTTTGTATAATTATTTATTAGAAAAAAAATTATATATATAAATTATAAAATAAATATCTAAAACTCTAGCCAAAAGAATCTCTTCTTTAAAACATTGCAGAAGCTATAAATTAATATATTTAATTATTTGGTGAACAACATTGAACATTGCACCCAGCAATTAATAGATTTGGCAATCATTGGGTTTTGCCAGCGTTACTTAATTCTTCCAATAAGATTAATTAATCCAACAGAGGCCCAACATAAAATTAATAAACAGGCATATGTAGGCCTACTCCATCAAATTGTCCAATCAAATCCATTCGTAGCCCATAAATATACCCCATCAAAGCTTGAAGGCCCGTCTCAATATTTTTAAACTAGATATTTTTTCATATAATAAAAATAATAAATATCTGTTTTTTCTCTATAAAAATTTTAAAGGTCACAGTGATTTTGGGTGTGACACATACATCAAATACTGAAAAATTTTCACACATATTTTCTAAACATAAATAAAAATTATTTTTCAATTCAAAAAAAAAAAAATTGCAAAAAAAGAACAGAAAATATCTTGTCAATTTAAGGCTAAAAATATAAATCTATCTAAAACCTTTCAAGGAATACCTTAATTTATTATTATTTTTAAATAGTTTTTATTTACTTAAGAAATTCACGAGGGAGAAAACGAGACAAAAAAAAAATGCTTTAAATTGAAAAATGATTTTACATGACTCTCTCTCTCTCTCTCTCTCTCTCTCTCTCTATCACGCACAGAGCATTTCATTTCCTAAACCAATTGAATTGGCTATTTAGCCAAACCTAAAGCTTACATTCTCTCCATTGTCTTTTTAAGTTTCAAACACCTGCAGCAGAGTGACAGAGAGTAAAACATAGATAGCTTAGAACTCGGCGAGATAGTAACAACATCCCCTACTTCTCCTCTTCCACTTCCACCTGTTGTTTCCCTTATAAATCACTTACTGTTTCTCTGTCGACGGTATTGTCTCTCTTCTTCTTCTTCTGCTGCTGCTGCTTCATTTCTTTTCCTTTTTTACGATAATTTGGTTCGTCTGTCTTGAATCTTGATTCTGTTTAATTTTCACTCTTACAATCATAAAAGGACCTTTGGCTTTCGCTGTTGTTACTTACGGATTTTGTTTTTCTTTTTTCTGTCTAACTTTCTTCTTGTTTCTTTGTTGTCTTTTACAAAAATAGTCCCTTTTGTTTTGTTTTCTGTTTCATATTCTTTGTAACAGGAAACTATGTAGGAACTTGAGCTCATTTGTACATGTAAATCCTTTGCATTTTGTTTCATGGCAATCGACGGAAGAAACGTTTTCCTAGAAATTTCCCGAACGTTGACCAAATAGCTGACCATCGTCAAAATGAAGAACGAAAGCTTTACACTTATCCCTGTGAATCTTATCTCCTTTATAAACCTGCTGCTGCTTATAGATTTTGACTATCTTTTCTATATCTCTTCTACGATGACCGTCATTAATCTCTGATATTCTTTTTCTTTGTTTTCTTTCTCGTTGATGCTCAGGAAAGATCAAGATTGGTGGAATGAAGATGAAGATCATAGGTAAGAAATCTCATACTACTTTGTATCTGAATTTCTTATCTCATACAACCTTACCAATACAACCTGATGGTATAAAGTCTGATTTATTCAGGTTTCTTATGTAAGTTTTTGTTGATAATTACATTTATTTTAAGTAAGTGTGTGTGCCGATTAAATCTGATTTATTTTATCATTTCTCCTCCTATTATTGACGACCTGGAATCGCAATCATAGCAACCCGAACCTTCTTCTTCAAATACCACCTCAGAATCACAATCTCCTCAAGCGCGGCCTCCACCCTCTCCACAATCACCACCAGTAGGGCGGCTGCTTCTTACCATCAACGAATCACAGCGAAACAATATTCTTGACGCGAAGCCAGACTTGGAAACGGAATTAAGAAAGACACTCCTGAATTTGTGCTTCACAGCAGCAATTCAAATCACGATTCAGTACGGACAGGCTGCTGAATCTGAAACCATATTAATAATAAAAAAATTCATTTAAAAAAAATACAGCGTGACAACATTAAAAAACAATACACCCGATTATGGGTTTTTGGCGGACTGAAAAATTTTTGAATTTTTTTTTAAAAAGAATTAAGTTTTGTAATTACAGTTTGAAAATGTAAATTAAAAAAAATTATAAATTATAGTTTTTTTATAACAAATATTTCAAGAAAGAGTTTTTAGTGAAATCAATGCAAAACTATAATATATATCAATTAATTACACATTTTTAAAATTATAATTGAAATAAATTATAGTTTCAAACATACCTCACTATACAACCTGTCGCACGTATGCAGCGTCGCGGCGATGACAATTTTTCATTGTTTGTTTGATTTAGGAGCCGCCACCTAGTATTTTAATTGAAGGTTACTAGGAAACCCGAATATACTGGTCTTTGTCAGAGATTCGAGAGCAAGAGACTGGTTGTGGCTAGAGAAGGTATTAACACCCCTAACGCACCCTACCTGAAGTAAGCTGCTTCGTGATTTGATGTGCTTTTTTAAAAAAAAGATATTTGTTAAAAGACTTTAATAAATCAATTATTAAATCCCAAGATATATGTAGAAACATGTTCTTACAGTTTCATGGGAAATACAACATAATTTTATTTATATTTAAGATACTTAACCATTCGCAAATTAAAAACATTTTATTTCTTTTTTTTATCTTTTTGATTTTTTTTAACATTTGCAAGACATACATAAAAAAGAAATTACAAAAACATACACTCACACATTACTTTTTACGATGCTAACTCATACATCATTTTTACATGTTCTAAAATAACAAAATTTAAAATAAATCAAATATAATTCAAAAATTACAAAATAAACCCCAAAACTCCAGGAATTGCTGGGAACATCTTCTGGGATTTGCCGGAACAGTAGCGGCGCATTTTCTCCACCGAATTACAGTTTAAATTCAAGTGAAGTCAGGCAATTATGCAATATTTCTAACCCGGCAAGTGATGGTGTGGAAATACAGGAGGCTCGTGACCAGGTAGGTGCTCAACACCTTACATTTGCTGTTCTTGCAGCGCTGATTGGTTTTCATGTGGTCACTGTCTTACTACTTGGCTATCAACTGACAGGAAGTTGAGGAACAAGATTCTGCATTTGTACCTGCAGCTCCAAGCCCTGATAACGAGGAGGTCGGCAGGGATAGTTCTCGTTTGAATGCAAGCGGTAGAAACAAACGAAGGAGGACATCTGAGGTGTGGCAATACTTTGACGAAGTTACAGAAAATGGAGAAATATGGGCCAAATGCAAAAGTTGCAGTAATAGATATCGAGGGGAAAGCAAAAGGGGAACTACAAATATTGTGCAGGAAGGAAATAAAAAGGCTGAAACAGAACTATTTGTCGCCTTTAAAACTTAACAAGTCCATGTATTTGAAGAAACAAGTTTGTTTTCAACTTTTGACTTAATATTGAAGTTGTGGCAATGGATCCTATCAAATGTTCCTCAAGAATTGAAGTCGTCAATGCAATATTTAGCATCCTCTGCTGCTAGTGAAGTACTGAGATTTCCTGATAGTGAAGTTCCTTTTCCAGTTCTATTTAATTTCGTCTTTGATTTCTTACCTCCTTAATTGTAAGATGCTTGACCACACGAACGAAACCCATTTGGAAAAGTTTGTTGACCTCAGTCCCAATTTGTGAGAAGAGTTCAGGATGAAATGAAAGCAAAGATATCTGGATACTCCATGTAATCTCCCTTTTCTTCTGGTGATAAATTTTCATTGATGAAGGTTGGCATGAGTTTTCAATGGTATCTAAATTAATTTTTTAAAGTTTATTCATTATAGGCTTATTTTCTGATTGATAGACGGTCAAAGTCTCCTTAATATCTTCTTCGACAAGAAGCTTATCATTATTATCTTTTTTAAAATTGATGTGATTGAAGTAATATATATTATTTCCTCTTCTTTTTCTTTATCAGAGAGGTTTGCGATTGCTATCGTGCGCTTTTGTTGATTAATTTTATGTTTGGCCTGTGTCTCTGATTTGGACTAATTAATCTTCTTGGAAAAAATAAGTAATGCTGGCAAAACCCAATGATCGAGGAATCTATTAATTGATAGGTGCAATATTGTTCATAAATTAAATCTATTAATTGCTCGGAATTTTGCATTTCAGAGTACCTAATACAACCACCTAGAGGCAAGTGCAGATGGCAATAGTGATCAACGACATGATGTAGACTGCCCATATAGCACATTTGATGCCAAGAGGGAATGGAGTTGCTATGGCGAAGAAAAACGTTGTGGCCGCTAGGAAGAACGCAACTTTATCCAGCACCATGGATGCAGTCGGAATCTTTTTTCCAATAAACTGTGAGACGAATAGAGAAACAAAGATAGTTACAACAGCTAAGGAGATCAAATTGATGGAGTACTGGGTTTCAAATTCAGCAACCTGTCAGTACTGAATTGTGATTTGAAGTGCTGCTGTGAAGCACAAATTCAGGAGTGTCTTCCTTAGTTCCGTTTCCAAGTCCGGCTTCGCGTCAAGAATATTGTTTCGCTGTGATTCTAGAGAAGCTGGCAGTTTTGATGGCAGCTGTGATCGTATGAGGTGCAAGAGTTGGGACAGAGATTCTGCAACCCAAAGAGAGAAATGATAAAAGAAATCAGACTTAATTGGCACATAGATACGCTTACATCAAATAAATAGGTTGAAATTTAATTATCAACAAGACTATAAGAAACCTGAATAAATCAGACTTAATGCCATCAGGTTGCATTAATTGGTAAGGAGGGTGGATGAGATAAGAAATTCAGATACAAAGTAGTATAAGATTTCTTACCCACGATCTTCATCTTGATTCCAATGTTGATCTTTCCTGAGCATCAACAAGAAGAAAACAAAGATAAAGAATATCAGATCTGATGGTCATCGTACATAGAGAAAAGCGGCAAATGTAAGAAAGAAACGATGGAACGGCAGAAACAAAGGATCACTTGGTCAACTAGCGATGCTTGGGGTATGCATATTGCAGAAGCTGAGAATTAATAGATTTAATTTATGGGATATTATTGTGAGAAATAAAATTTGTGGTGGCTTATTTTAAAACTTAAATAAGTGACTTGACTGTTTCAATTTGCAAGGCAGAATTTTATGTTGGCTTAAAATTCATGTTCTATTTGAAATTTTGATAACGACGGTAATTTAAAGTGTTTATTTTTAAAAATATATTAAAATAATATATTTTATTTTTTAAAAATTATTTTTAATATTAATACATTAAAATAATTTAAAATTATATATAAAAGAATTTTAACAAAAAAAATTTTAAATTTTAAATTTTAAAACATACGGTTAACAACCTCGCCTACGCAAATCAAGGTTGCGGCATCGGCGTCCAAGAAGAAGAATCAACAGCCCTATGTAGCCTACTCCATCAACTTAAAAGCTTGAAAAAATTGAGATAGTTATGGGTTTTTGGCCAGTGATGGTTAAATTATGCTTTGAAAAAATTTAAAATTTTTTTTATTTAAAATTTTTATTTTTTGTTTTTGAATCGATATAAACCATAAATAAATGTATATTTAGTATTGTAATACTTTTTGTAATTACAGTTTAAAAATTTACATTTAAAAAAGATTATAAATTATAGTTTTTTTATAACAAAGGTTTCAATATAGAATTTTCAGTAAAATCTATTTAAAATTATAATATATATTAATTAATTAAACAGTTTCAAAACTGTAGTTGAGATAAATTATAATTTCAATCATACATTACCATACAACCAAACGGAACTAGAACTATAACATCAAACAAAACAAATGTTTGCTTTGGAAGGAGAAATACAGGTTCTTTTTTCTCTATGCCAATGACTCCTACATATTGCAATTAATCCATAATCGGTGTTTAGACAATGATGAAAGATTTAATTAATAACCACCTTCAGGTTTTTTCGAGAAAATTACTTAGAAAGAAGTGGATCCCAGTTGGAGACTCGTAATAATTTATGAAAGATCAGGTGTCCTAATTAATGACATTAACATTATTGGGTTTAAGACATGACAGTCAACTAGCTAGCTATTTTCATTCCCTAACTAGTTATATAATCCGCGTGATGCCGCGGATCTTTTTTTTTTGCATAAAAAATATATGAAAAAACAAATATTTAAAAATTTTGGGTTTTTCTGCAAAGCTATACCTAAGAATTTTAGGTTTGGCTGCAACACCTGATCTAAGAGTAATATTTATAATATTAATAATAACATTAAACTTGCATGACCCAAGTTTAAGTGAGTCTGGCTGCAACACCGGACCCAAGAATATTGGATGTGGGTCTGACTATAAGGTTGTGTCATAAAAGCGTGATAATTAAATAGATTAATTTAAAAAAACAAAGAAAAAAAATCAACAGGAAGAAAAAAATAATGAAGAAAAAGAAATTTTTTTTGAATTAAGTGGGTTAACCTTTTAAACCAGGTTATCCTGTAAAACCTGAGATTCGCGTCATGAAAGTTTGATAACTAAATAGAAAAAAATGACGGGTTTACCCAGAATTAACTGGGTTAACCCATCAAATCAAGTTATCCCGTCAAACCCAGAATACGTGTCATGAAAGTCTGATAATTAAATAGAAAGAAAATTAACTTTAACAAACTAAACTAAATGAAAAAAATAATTAAAAAAAATCCAGGTTAACTCGTCAAATCAGGTTAACCCATCAAACCCGGGATCCGTATCATGAAAATCTGATAATTTACTAAAAAAAATTTAACATTAACAAACTAAATCAAACAAAAAAATTCATTAAAAAAACAATTTTTTTTAAAAAAAACAGTTATATAATATAATATAATAATTATAATTATAATTATAATATAATAATTATAATAATATAACATATTAATAAGTAAATATATTAGTAAAAGGCGTGGGAAAGCTACAGTAGTTTTCCCACGCCTTTTAGAGTATTACTTAATTATGCAAACATTACCAATAATATCACATTGCCCTCAGCATTGTTTTCGGATTCACAAGCACACTGCACACGATATAGAGTCAATTACTTTTATATATAAATGATCGATGATGTAAGGCTAAAAATATCGTACATCAACTTTGCGATAATAATCAATTTAGAGTTCCGCTTCCAACCACAACCATTGCCATTACTAAAATTATCAGATCTGGATATCATGATGACTTATTAAAAATTAATTTTTTAATTGGAAAAAAAACAGATATTTAATATTTTATTCTTTTAGAGAAGAGATCTTATTCAAGGAGTCGCCACCTAGTATTATGGTCACTAGAAATCCTAAACTGATCAACAGAGATTCTATGGTACGAGACTGGTTACGTAAAAGGAGAGATGCTATCACCCCTTAAGCGTCCTACCTAAGGCAGGCTGCATTGCTGATTTTGTCTAAAATTGCTAAGAATTTGTTCTCTTTTTCCTTTTCTATCCTTCGTTTCATGTTCCTGACTCTGGCGTCAGTGAACAATTCCTACAAATATTTTCAACTCTGTCGTTGGTAAATATCGCGCAAATCCAAAAAATGTGATACTCCTGACTCTTGCGTCAGTGAATATTTTCACAAAAAATGAATTTGAAGAAAAAACTTTCTATGTCATTTTTCTTGTTTATCCTTTATTTTTATTGACCCTTTTCAGATGGAAATAAATAAATAAAACCTTGCACGATATATTTGTATTTAACAGTAATAGTCCACAGATTGAGCACATAGCTAAAAAAAATACAAGCACAAAGAAAAAAAAAAGTGCGAGGTGCCCACAAATAAATCAATGAATGCCCCCAAATATTTTTAGAATTTTCTAATATCGAAAAGGGGCTCGTTTGGTCAAACATCAAATTAGAATGGACATAAAAATTATGGTCAAGGCATAAGGGTTTGTTTTGCAAGACACACCCTTAGCAAATATAATTTGGGTCGGCTGGGCCTAAATCCCAGACTTGGCTTACTCTTTTTTTTTTGGGTTGGATCTAGCCCAGCCATCCCAAATTATATTAAATCCGTCGGTAAATTTTGAATTTCGTATCAGAATTTTTTAATTACCCTTCATATTTTTCAATGTTCATCGGTGATTTCATCTGTAACGGCATGCGGTCAAAGATGCATTAATACCCGCCATTTGAAATTCGCACCGTCCATCGGTGATTTTATTAGTAATGTTCAACTATGCCGACAAATATCAATAGACTGTATCCGTCGGTATCAACGTATGTTACTTAGTGGAAATATATGAGACTGATGATAAGGTGCCTTTCTTAGCAGCAAATTTATCCTATAATTGAGCCCAGAATAAACCTTGATGTAGTAAATTATGTCTTTCGTGGTTGTCTCTTAACCGGAAACTGGAGAATCGAAAGCCATACTGGAACCAGCTTCAAGTGCTGACAAGGTGATGATCAACTTAGACTGTTCCAAGGGGATCTTATCTATAAATAAATAATGGAGACAAATCTGAGGTGTAGGAGTTCTTCAATATTTGAGGTCGATGAGGATGCTGAAAAGCTCTGGATTATTATGGTGTTCTCAAGGCTGCTACGCAGTACTAGACTGCACCTACAGAACAAGTGATGAACTCAAGAAACATCAACGTTTTATCTTCTTCTTTATTTCCTCCCACTTTCTTCTTTCTTCTCATCTGGTTTTTCTTGTTTCATAAAGATAAAGTTCATTGCAGCGCCGCAAGAAAGATGAAGTTCATCTTGAACTCACCAATCCAAACAAACACCAAGTCATGAACTAGACTGTTTTTTCTCTTTGCTATCTATTAACAACTTTGTTCTGATCATGAAAAAATAAATAATGGGATCAATAGATTTTAACTTCTTTTCTTCTTCTTTATGATGGGAAACCATAAACTTGAGTTGCATAATTTTATACAGAATTGATAAGCACAGAGTGTACAAAAAACAAATGATATGAAGATTCTACGGCACCCATTATTATATATGGCTGGCTCTCTTTCTCTGTCTGCACTTTTGTAATGAAGAAAGTCCATAGAAAATTATGATCAGTTGAGAGAGCAAGGAAAAACAAGAGAAGAAGAACTGGCTCACCTTATTAAAACTCCTTTTGAGGTGCGCAGGACAATAGCTGTGGTCGAAGGTAAATAATCTTTGATTCCAAGTTCACTCAAGAATAGGTTCTGAAACTTGACATCAGGACTGATGAACAAATAGTGGAAAGACAAGGAATTATCGCGGTTCATCTAGCCCACTCTACGGACGAAGAAGCTAAAATGAATGAATGTATATGGTATTGCTATAAAAAATAATATTTATAATGAATGATACATGAAGATCGAACGAAAATTAATAAAAAATCAATTCCTTTATTATTCCAACAGATCCCAAGATTTATATCTCTACTGATTTTTTTTACTGATTCTCGTAATATGAAAAGTTAACTTACTGAACTCTATATTCTTGGCTTTTCAAGACATTGATTGGACTTAATTTGCAGAAGAGATCTAAATTATAGATGGCTTAATTAGTGGGAGAAATATTAATAAAACTACATATCTGCAGATTCAACAAAGAACAAGAAATCATACTGGATGTAAATCTCTAAGACACAAATATTATTGTTTACATCTTAACCAACCAATAACTTATTGTTTACAAATACTCTAATACGAATCTTGAAAATTCAACTCCTTCAAAAACTCCCTTCTATAGTGAAAAAAAACGTGTACACACATCATTTTTGGCTTGGTAAAACAAGTCTCTCTGGAATATACAGAATTCAATTAGTAGCCTTCGTAGAAATATTTGGTTAAATGCTACTCTTTTATTCCTTCATCAAATCAATGCAAACGGCTATTCTTTTGGACCAAAATAGGGTGATGCTACTCTTCTAGCAAAACCATGACTGGCATCTGAAATGTCCGTGAATTACAAATTGTTGAGGTCCACGAGAAGGTTCAATGGCACAGAATAACATTGGAAAATCTTAAACTATTTGTATGCGCTGTGAAGTGAGCATTGTCTGGCGTGATGAGCCATTTTCTTTTGTGGAGTAATTTAGATTTATTCTTTCAAATTGAATTTGTGTAGAATATGGGTGTTATGGGGTTCATCAGTAGAATTATTACAAGTTATTAAATTTGTATCTATTATCAATGTAGTAAATCATATTTAGAATGTGATTTACTATTCGTTTTCTCTTCCTCTGGTCTTTTCCTTTTCTCTGGTTTCTGTTTTCTCTGGTTTCCTGTGTTTTTTTTTGTTCCTTGTCCTCTGTTTTCTCGCGGTCTCTCCTCTGTGGATTTTCGTCCCTTGTGTTCTCTGTTCTTCTGGCTTTTATAGAGCCAAATCTCCAATTCTCATCCTTATCTTCCTGGGGATGGCAATGAAGATCATCACGGTTCTTTTTCTCCGTGTTTGGGTGGAAAAACACCAACAGTCTTGCCATTGGATTGTTGGTGTTGGGTTTTATTTTGAACTTTTTAACTTTTAATTTTTAAAAAATTATTTTTGAAAAAATCAATTAACTCCTCTATAGTATCAATGCATGTTCACTTCGGTCCATACAATTTAATTTCTTGTAATTTTGATCCAAATTGAACCTAAACTTTGATTTTTTTTTCAATTAAACCCCTGGTTTCCTTAATTATATTAATTCAAAGTTTACTTAAGTCCCTAGACTTATCAATTTTTCTAATTTTTTATCAAATTGGCTTTCAAATTTATAATTTCCTTCTTACTAGTCCTAAATTCTTCAATTTGTATGGTCTTGATTCAATTCTTAAATTATTTTCCATCCATTTTTTTGTTAATATATTTTTTTTGAAAATTCAAAAATTAGGTTATGGCATTAGATATAAGCGCCATGAAGTAAGCATTGTCTGGCGTGATGGACCATTTTCTTTTGTGGAGTAATTTAGATTTATTCTTTTAAATTGAATTTGTGTAGAATATTAGCGTTATAGGGTTCATCTGTAAACCTTCTGGGTGAAAAATTATAAATTAACTAATTTTATATAAAAACTTCGTAACTCTTGATTAGGTTATCAGAATATTCTGAAAATTTGCGTGGAGTTTTCTAATATAATGTCTTAGTTTCAGTTTAAATTTCAGAATTTTTGAAGAGGAAGTACAGGAGGCTAGTGACCAGGTGCACAATACCTTACATTTGCTGTTCTTGCAGCGCTGATTGGTTTTCATGTGGTCACTGTCTTACTACTTGGCTATCAACTGACAGGAAGTTGAGGAACAAGATTTTTCATTCGTACCTGCAGCTCCATGCCCTGATAACGAGGAGGTCGGCAGAGATAGTTCTCGTTTATAACTTTACAAGTCCATGTATTTGAAGAAACATAGTTTGTTTTCAATTTTTCACTTGATATTGAAGTTGCGGTCAATGGATCCTATCAAATGTTCCTCAAGAATTGAAGTCATCAATGCAATATTTAGATTTCCTGATAGTGAAGTTCCTTTTCCAGTTTTATTTAATATCGTCTTCAATTTCTTACCTCCTTCAATTGTGTTTGACAGAACTCCCTTGTGGCTCCTTTGGTATGCCATACTAACACTTTCTCGCTAATAAATCAAGATTCCTATTCGGAAGTACTTTTCTAATATACATATGTTATGCTTTTATTGATATTTAATACAATTTAATTAGGACCGTGGAAGTTATGACAGTTTCGCTCTGATCACACTAAATTTCAACATGAGGAATATTGCATTTCAGAATGCCAAATACAACCACCGAGAGGCAATTGTAGATGGCAATACTGATCAACGACATGATATAGACTGGCCATATAGCATATTTTATGCTAAGAGCGAATGGAGTTGCTATGGTGAAGGAAAACGTTGTCGCGGCTAGGAAGAACGCAACTTTCTCAAACGCTTTCTTTTTTCCAATAAACTATGAAATGAATAGAGAAGCAAAAATAGCTCCAATTTGCTGTTCATATGTAATATGTTATATCAGAGGGTGTTCGGGAAAGGTTACTTTTAAAAATGTTTTTTATTAAAAATATATTAAAATAATATTTTTAATTTGTCTTTAATAATATCATATAAAAATGATTTAGAAATAAAAAAGAAATCAACTTAAAGCAAAAAAAACAATTAAACTCTTTTCAAACTTCCAGTTCGAAACCCCGTAGCCATTTCAATATCACAAAATATTGATACGGGCCTTCAAGCTTTGATGGGGTATATTTATGGGCTACGAATGGATTTGATTGGGCAATCTGATGGAGTAGGCCTACACAGGGCTGTTGGTTAATTTTATGCTGGGCCTGTTTCTCTGATTTGGATTGATTAATCTTCTTGGAAGAATTAAGTAACGCTGGCAGAACCCAATGATTGACAAATCTATGAAATGGAAGGTGCAATGGTGTTCATAAATAATTAAATATATTGATTTATAGCATCTGCA
>Ga0325411_1002503_pt1 | contig 20854 bp, 7 predicted proteins | sample PopdelMetagenome_13_FD_206181 | JGI IMG/M metagenome (GOLD analysis project Ga0325411, IMG submission 206181) | Populus deltoides microbial communities from Bellville, Georgia, United States - Xylem-PdIQD-R4 | ecosystem: Host-associated > Plants > Phyllosphere > Stem > Wood/Secondary xylem...
ATTACTTTTCAAGTTCCGGCAAACCATTTTCATCCACTACCAACATCTTTTAAAGCGTGTTTTAATTTCGCGACTTGCAAGATAGGATATGATGAAGGATAATTTAGTTGAGCTATCAAATCTATTATTTCAGAGATTGCGAAAGGAAAAGGCTAACAACGCCTTTTCCCTTTCTTCACAGCTTGCATAATGGTAAACATCAGTCGCTTTTGTAAAGAGGAGCAAGCAAGGATCATGCAGTTAGCACAGGAGGAGGAGACAGAGAGAGACGTGCCTTTGAGTGATGAAAGCTAATAGGAAAATGATCGTCGAACAAACTTTTTATACAAACATTTGTGTCAGGCCATGCTATTCATATTCTGCCACGCTTAGCAATCTTATCCGTTCAGTTTTATTCAAAAAAGCATGAACTAGATAGGGCAAAAAAGCTGGGAAAATAAAGCAATACGATCGCTCACAAGATAGTTATGAAGACCAAGAGATAAGAGGTGCCAACAGTGTCCAACAAAACAAAAAAGGCGATGGGCTTAGCCACGCATCGAGAAATAAGACTCAAGCTGGAGAATACTGTACCAAGTCTTAAAGATCGATTCATTCTCCACAATCACTGAACAGTAACGTCATGGAGAGTTATGCTGCTTCCGGTACTGGCTTTTTGATACAAATTTATATAGAGCAGATTTTGTTCACAAATTAACCATGGTAATGAGATCAGTAATTTTTATTAGCTGAAACAAAATTGATCTTTACATCAAATAAGGTACAGGTCTCGAAAGTTTGTTAGTGATCAGGCTAACAGTGGTCACAATAACAGAAGCATTTCAGTCTCACAAAATGTAGTACCAGAATGTGAGGAAAGCAGCAATGCCGCTTATTATACGAAGTCTATCTAACCTGCTTTCGTTTCTCATCTTCTCCTCTTTTAACTCGCTCTGAGCTTTTGAGTACAAATGACAAGACTCGAGAACTTCACTATAGTTTTTGCTCCTGTGGCAGCTCAATGCTTTTTTGAGAACATTCAAACTATTTCTTCCATTGACATGAGCGCCTTCCATGTCTTCCAACTGCATGCTCAGCTCTGTTAATTTGAGAGTTGTCTGAACACCCTCTCCCTCGGCATGGATCACTCTAAACTTCATGGTAAGAATGCATTCTACTACCTGGCATGGAAGAATGCCTTTTGCAGAAAGCACGGATCCAAAGCGTATTACAAAATCCTTGTCTGTAGGCCAATGCCTTTGCCCACCGAGAGGGCTCCAGCTACCAAGATTAGCAGCTTGCTTGACTTTTTTGTTAACAACAATCCAACTAAGCCGAAGCCCATCACGAAGCTCGATCCATAGCTTTCCATCCTTTCTTTCCTTCTCCATTGATAAAATTGGGGGCAGACCATCAGAAACCGAAAGAAAAACTTCACCGTCATTATCATCATCTCTGGCTGCATACGTAAGAAGATCAATACGAAACGGACAGTTGTAAAACCAACCATTGAACTCATTGGCATTAGGGATGCCCCACAGGACTTTCGAACAGATTGTTCTATCCTTGTACCTGATATCAACAATCGACACAAAATCTGATGGTGCAACACTCTCAAATCCATCAACATCACCATAGTATTCAGCCTCAGTCCATTCTTCAGGATACTCTAGGTGATGGTTCCATTGATACTCAGTCACTTCCTTGTTAACAATAAGCGGAAAGCAATCTGCATAAAACTTTCTGAATCCACCAATACACGATATTAAACTTTTAACATCTTCCCTGCTGGTCGAAGGCCACATAGAAGAACAAACATTTTCCCATAATTTCTCTTCTTTTGAAATGGTACAGAACGCAACACAGGCACAAGCTGCACTGGCCAATGTCGGGCCATCAAGACGCCTCAATATCTCATAGAACAGATCACTACTTAACGATGCCATGCTCTCAACAGGTGCAACTGACACAGCCATAGACAGGTACTCTGAGCATAGCGGAAACAAACAAAAAAAAATTACTGTATGCACATAAAGATAATAATTCGACACGATTTCTCTTGATAATCACAGGAAATTAGCAATCAATGATGAAGTTTTGATGGTAATGGTCGTTGAATCACTCAACCAATCCCTACAGGAATAACTAATTTGAAAGAATTCACATTTCACTGAGATTCATAAAAATAATAATAAAAGGGGCATCTCAAGCATCCCAATTATAATAACAAATAACAAACAAACTCCCATCACTCATAAACATTCGCACTAATCAATGAAATGCACTGAGAAGAAAACCCAATTTATGGCTATGATCAATTAAATACCAAATCAAAACTAGAAGTTCAATGTGAGGGGGGGGAGGGTGAGTAAACGCACCTCGTAGATTAGCAAGAAAGCATCACAAGTGAAAGAAAAATAAAGAGAACAAAACGTGAAAGCAGATAAAAAGCATTAAGAAAGCTTTTTTGGGGGTTTAATGAAACTACGGAATTGTTGGTCTATGGGTCACTGGTCTGTATAACTTTGTCCCTGCTGGTGTTCTCGGTCTGTTAATAAGTAGAACAGCTGTTTCAGGGCATATGGGGTTTTGCTTCTTCTTGTCAGTTGATTGTGGTATTTCTAAGGAGGCAGTGTTAGTTAACGTGGCGGTAGTTATTTATTATTTTTTTATGGAATTTTATTTAGAAATATATTAAAATATTTTTTATTTTTAAAATCTTATTTTTTATTATTATATTAAAATAATTTAAAATACTAAAACAAATTAATTTAAAAGAAAAAAATAAAATTTTTTAAAACACATAACATAACCGTATAAACAAATAATACCATAGTGTTTAGGATAACAATAGCTTTCTGTTTTTTTTTTTTTTGCAATTTAAAAATGTAATTTATTTGAAAAATATTTAATCAGTATTTTTAATAATTTTAGTGTGTTAGTATAAAAATAAAATAAAAAATTTTAAAAAATATTTCAATATTTGTTTTTTTTTTTAAATAAATGAATTGCATATTGTATTTATTAATGGAGACCAGGCCAGGCCACCCTTCATGAATTGTCAGTCTCGTCTCTTCCCCTGGAACATAAGTTGTTTCCAATCTGCTTTCGGACGTGTCGTTTGGTGTCATTTTTGTATTCGCCAGCCATAATATTAATAATTTATTAATTGATCACCAAACGCTAACAAATTTGAATTTTATCATTTTTATTTATAAATAAAGTATAAGATAATATTAACCTGTGTAAATTTCAAGTCCAAATAACTTTCACTTAAGGAGATATGTTAGAGAATAATATATCAGAACCTTGATGACCAAGCAGTCATGAGTTCGAATCCCATCATCCTTGTTTATTTGATAAAAATTAAGTATAAGATAACATGACCTTTAATCTTTTAGGTTGAGATGGTTCTTTGACACATTTTCAAATGTTGTGCTTTCATTGAACCGTAAGGGTATTATTAATGACAAGATTTTTTTAAAAAATATTTTTAGGTTATTTTGATATATTAATATAAAATATAAATTTTAAAAAATATATTATTTTAATATATTTTTAAATAAAAAAATTTAAAAAATAGTAACTACCATCGTAATATTATGGTATGTTCCTTCATCCATTTATTAACATTGATTTGTTTTTTAAAAACAAATGTTCGAACTTAAGTCGACAGGACCACCTTTGTATTCTTTGTGTTCCCAAAAGGAAAAATTACATTGTTTATATAAAACTTGTCGTTTTTTTTTTTTTGGTCAGGGAGCGTACGGATTCTAACATTTTTTTATGCAATATTAAATTTTTTGGTAATTGAATTCTCTATCTCTGCTATCAATTCTGAGTTTAAATTTCAAGAAAGGAATCAAGAAAATAACTTCTATGGACGTACCAAAACAAACACGGATCACTTCTTTAAGATTAAATAAAAAAAATTACAGGATGGATCTTATAATATAAAAAAATGCCCCCAATTTTTTTGATGTGAAACTAGTGAATGGGTACCATGGACCACGAAGTCAGACCGAAAAGGGAAAATCACAAGCTGATTATATAAATTGATTTTATTATGTTTAATGGTCAAAACAGCTAACATTTAGCCCACCGGGTCACGCGGTGGTTCTGTGCCAGAGGGCATAGGGCTTCCGATCACCTGTCAAGTCACGCCTATAGTTGGTCGAGGGAATTCCACATTGATCTTTCGTGCCGGGCAAGGAGGTGCTTATGACCACAAAAAAAACAAAGCACAGCACGCAGATAATAAAAGGTAATCTTCGTTGTGGTTAGAATCATTGTTTGATGGTGTGTCAACTCGATGATTTATTAATTTAAAATGGTTATATAATTTTTTCCAAAAAAATAGCCTTTTAATTTGAAATTTGGATGGATTTATTGATTTGCAGCATAATTTATCAAATCCAAAATTTAAATTTTATATTAAAAAAATAATCTAACCCGTAGCATAATACATGCAAGTAAATCATATAATAATATATAATTTTTCAATATTTTTCATTCCAAAAACATTTTTAAAATATATAAGGATACGATAGAATATTTTCATAAAACTTGTCAAAATTCTTTAAAAAATAAAAAATATTCAAACATTAAAATATTTTTTAAGAAATTGATTTTTTAAAAAATAAACGTACATATATAGCTAAAGGGTATTTTTAAAATGAATAATACAATCATATCAATTTAGATAAAAAAAAATGACAAAGTAGATCTGATATTATACAAAAATACAATAAGCACAACCGAAAACATAAAAAAAAACGTATTAAATATTTAACTAATTATATATATAAAGATAGATCCAATCCACCATCTACCTTTATATAATAATAATATATTGGGCATGCATGGAGGGATACTTTCAATATGGGGTAGGTTAGTGATGGTGGAATAAAAGAATGCACCGACACATGGGATGCGAGTGACATGTTTTTTTATTTATATCTTGAAAAAGTTTATATTTTTTTTTATATTTTAGTATTAAAAATAATATTTAAATATTAAAAATATTTATTTTAATACATTATGAAATTACAAATACTTTGAAAAATAATACTTTCAGATTCCAAAAAAAAAACAAAACTCCAATTAATGTCCTGATCACAGCATTTACTCCCATCACCCAGATCACCGGGCCCAATCATTCTATCAACAAAAGAGGAAATACAGAGACAGTACTTGAATCGAGAGGCCTGGGTATAGTTGGTTTTTACTCCCAGCGTGAAACAGCGGTCATCCAGACAGTGACCTGAAGAACAATCCAATCCACAGGCCCTTTCGTGTTCCTGCAGACGGAGCCTGGTTTCGCTTTCAAAATTAAACTTCTGTGGGGAGAGAAAGCTCAACAATGGCGGATGGATTCTTCGAGAGGTGAAAGTGACACGACACCTATCTATGCTGTGCACCGCCAAGTTACCATGGGGTCTGGTTCTTGTTGATGTTTCTTGCGAAAATGGAAGTGTGCCAGTTGGCCAGCGCACCACGTGTTGCTTGCTTGTGACAAGGGAATTTTGGGATCCGTTGCTTGCTAGTTTATTGTTTTAGATTTTGGGATCCGATGCTTGTAACTCTTTTTTTCTTTTCTTTTTAAAAAATTGCACTTGTCTTCAGAAATATTCAATTTACATTTGTTTTAAAAAAATATTAAATTAATAAATCACCTAGCACAAGGGTTTAGAGAACATGTTGTAATTGTTATTAGTATATTGTAACGGCGTCAATAATAATTTTTTAAAAAAATGTAAAAAAAAAATGAAGAATATAGAAAATCTTTTAAGTGCTTTGAGTCTCGTTGTCAAGCCAGATTTAAAAGCATTAAGTCTGGTAGTCGGATCCAAAAGATGTTGGGTCTTGCTAGGCAGTCAAACCCAACGCTAATGGATCTGGCAATGACAGGACCCACACATAATTTATTTATGTATTTAATAATATCTATAATTCAAAACTATTGAATAAAAAAATCTAAAAAAAATTAAATATTAATAAAACTTTGAATCTCATGTACTAGTTTTATTAAATAAAATATCTTCTATTACCTATTATAATATTTATGAATTATTTTTTAATGGATTTTATTGTTTAAAAATTCTCTTATATAATACAAATATATAAAATATATGATGTGAATAAAAAATTTATTGAGAGCTCCATTAACTTTAAAATGATAATATAAGAATTATAATTTTTCTGAATGTTTTAATAAGGAAATTCAACCCAACCTCAAATGAAAAAAATTATCATCGCTCAACTTTTGTAGAATATAAAAAAAAACTCCCATCAATTTATTTTATTTTTATCGTATGAAAAAAAAATTAAGAGAAAATAAATTAAAATTGATTTTTTTATATCATCACATCAAAATAATACAAAAACATCACAAATAAATTATTAGGACCGGCGGCAGAGACAGACTCAATAAACTTGAGTATGGCTACGGAGCCACACCCAATACACTTGGGTCTGGCTGCGGAGCCACACCCAATAGCAGGACCCAATGCTGATGGATCCAACTGAGGCCATACCCAAGGTTATTGAGTTCTATTAAGGAGCCGGACCCAAAGCTATTTTAGGTCATGCTGTGGGTAGGACCCAACACTATTGGGTCTTCCTGTGCAGCCTAACCCAAAACTATTTTGGGTCCTACTAGGGGAAGAACCCAACTCTAATGGGCCCGGACCCAAAGCTATTGGATCATGCTGTGCAGCCAAACCTAGAGTTATTTTGAGTCCTACTAGGGAAAAACTCAACTCTAATGGGTCCAAATCCAAAACTATTGGGTCCTACTGTGCAGCCTAACCCAGAGATATTTTGGGTATTGCTGGGGAGAAACTCAATTTTAATGGGTACGGACCCAAAGCTATTGAGTCCTGCTGTGCAACCTAACCCAGAACTATTTTGGGTCCTGCTGGGGGCAGTGTTGGGTCCAGTTGTGCAGCCTCACCCAAAGCTATTGGGTCCTGCTGTGCAGCATAACCCAAAGCTATTTTGAATCATGTTGGGGGAAGAACCCAACTCTAATGGTCTCGGACCCAAAGCTATTGGATCTTGCTGTGCAACCTAACCTAGAGTTATTTTTAGTCCTGCTGGATAAAAACTCAACTCTAATGGGTCAGGATCCAAAGCTATTGGATCATGTTGTGTAGCCTAACCCATAGCTATTTTGGGTCCTGCTAGGGGTAAGACCCAACTCTAATGGGTTTGAATCCAAAGCTATTAGGTCTTGCTGGGGGCAAGACCCGATGCTGATGGGTCCAGCTGAGATCGGACTCAAATCTATTGGGTCTTGTAGTGCTACCGGACCCAAAGCTATTTTGGATCCTGCGGGGCAGACCCAAATTTTCTTTATCATAAAACACAATCTAATGCCTTCCTTCCCCCTCACTCTCCCTGGTCAAGTGCTTAGATAAGTTTTTTAAGTGAATGGTAAGAAAAGGTTCGGTACTCGGCTCATCTTGGTTGAGTTACTTAAAAAGCTCCTTCCTCTCGTCCACCAATTCACTTCTCTTTCATCTAGCCTTTTTTTTTCGCCTAACAGAAAAAGGAAAGATTAGCCCCCGCCCAAGTTTCTATGATTCTGTTGACATGAATGAAGCTGTAGTAGATCAAGAATCGATTTTTCTAATGAATGAATCGACCTGAACTGGAAGGGAAGAGTTTGATTTCTAGCCATAGTCATAACGAGCACTCTTTCTTGCTTCTTGTCTACTCCTATACCTGTTTTCGGTAGGAAGAAAGGAAAAAATTCTAAAGAAGAAAACAAATAAAATTGAAAATATATGAACCCAATACTATTGAGTTTTGCTTCGCAGCAGAACCTAATGTTATTGAAACCTTTTGGAAGCAATTTGAATTTGATTTTCAAGCCAAATCCAACAATTTTTGACACAGAAGAAAAAAAAAACAACGCTCCTAGTATCAATTTTTGACTAAACACAACAAAACAACATTACCTACAGGCGTTACAATGTCATTTACAGAGCAATGAGTTTGTGTTTACAATGATCGTAATGCTTTTCCCACTTGTTTTAATATAATATATATAATTTTAAGTGTTTTTGAAAACAAATTATTTTTTTTAGTTTTTAATTAATATTTTTTATATTTTTAAATTGTTTTGATATTTTAATATTAAAATAAATTTTTAAAAATAAAAAAATTATTTTAATATATTTTCAAATAAAAATTTCTTAAAAACAACAAACTTAGATCATATTATAATCCGAAACATGATAAAACCTGCAAATATCATGCAACATGCCTGTATTGTATTTATATCTCTTTACCCTAATGAATTTTAAGCTGACATGAAACCACCAACAGCACCCACTTTTCCAGCATTGAGATGAATTAGGTCTGTGAATTGATTTACTAGGCATATAATATATATATCGTTCGGTTGCAGAGATTAATGATCCAAATCAAATATTCACATCTACAAAACGAGAGGAAATAAATCCAACTCCAATCTTATAATCATCGAGCCCATGATTCATACTTTATTTGATCAAAACCTTATTCACATCGTCACACATGCGCCACCAACATCAGCTTACCAAAATACATATAGAATACTATGTTTTTTATATACAGATTATACAATCACCTTGATTTCTTGAATCCGCAAACTGGAGAACAGGACGGGGAAAAAAGCTCCATTTCAAGGCAGATCTGATAAAATATTCCTGGCATTGATAACTAGAGGAGGTTAAAATCCCAACATAATACAACTAAGAACCCATAAATCTCCCATTCCCGGGCATTTAAACCCTACAAATCTATCGCTAAAAGTACTGATACCTAACCCCTGGCCCCACCTTTTCTATTTTGTATATAACCAAACATCTAGTCTCCAAAAATCATACCATCATCATCATCATCAAACAGTTGCTGGGTTCTCATCAGAGACAAAAGCATCAGATTCTGTAGGCAAGTCCTTCTGCGCGTGATCAGCAGAGTCATCGTCATCACCGGGATCGCGAGCAGGATCAGACTTGTCCTCGGCGGAACTAGCTTTGTCGAGGAAAGGTTTGAAAGCCATTTCAATAGCTAGCCACCCAAATGCAAGAGCCCCAAATACAAAAATCGCCTGTTTCGCTGGTTTCATCCCCATCTTCTTCTTCTTCTATCTCCTTACCGCTGCCCTCTATGTTGAGTATGATATTTTAAGGGGCAGATTGGAGTCGGTAAAAGTTTCTTTTAGATATTTTTTACTCCAAAATATTTTAAATTTATTTTATATTAAAATCATCTAAAAATATTTAAAATTAAATTAATTTTAAAATGAAAACAAATTCAATTTTTTTAAAATAATGACTCGATCACACAGCCAAACGATGTCTAAGCTTACTATGCAACTAAAGGTGGTATCCCGGGTGGATTTATCTATCCGTGCGTGGGCCCATCAAGTTTTTTGGGTTATCGATTGACGGTCAGGATTTGGTTTTGAGCTAGGGCCACTGGGAAAAGGTTTTCCTTCCTTTTTAAAGAAGATGGGGTTACGTGGGAAAAAACTTGTCTGACTTGCTCGATAAATCTATATTTTTGCTCGAGGCCTTTTGGTATAAACTGGAGGAGGACCCGCCGTTTCAAATTCGATACACCGTTGCTGATAAAGAAAAAACAAAAACAAGAAAGGAAACAGTCACCGTCCATTTGAAAAGGACAAAAAGTGAGATCCAGACACTTGCCGAATGTTGCTTGACCGAACATAGACCGTGTAACAATGTTCAATTTCCTAAAATAAGAGCAAGTTTATATTTCATGAAAAATATTTTTATTTTCTAGTTTTTCTGTAAACATGAAACTATTTTCTTGATTTTTTTTTTGGCGTTTGTTTATAGAATAACCCTAAACACAATTTTTACTGCTAGGATTTAAACTTCACATATCAATTCCTATACAGAGAGATGCCAGAAGCAGTTGTACAGGACCATCTATTTATCATTCATCAACGAGATTTAATGATCAGCCAGGTGAACTTTTGCTAAGCACCTGTTTTTATGGGTTAAAAACTCTCAAGTATCAACAGCACAAGAACGCCATTAAGAGACATTCAGACAGTTTTGAACCAGCCACCAGGGGCGGCGGAAGTGGAATTTATAACCACTTGATCTAGTTGTGCAAACTTGTACCTGCAGCATGTCCATAAACGATAGGATGGCAGCATGAACAAGACAGCAGGTTACAGAAGAGTAATATAGCATATGCTCATCACTTTGATCTTCTGGTTAAATTTGGAAAAGGTTACCGATTGACAAGCTCATATCCTGCAATTAGCCTCCACAAGGCAAAAACAGTTAAATAAAAGCAGTAACATTCTCTTAATGCCCCTAACTTTACCGCCAAATACTTGCTACAACATAGGTGTTTACATAACCAGACACTGTAAAAATTAAAGCAAGCACAACATGATTAGCGGCCACGTCCGCGCCCACGACCACGTCCACGGCCCCTGCCTCGACCACCCAAAGCCCTCCCTGGATTTTTCAGTAGAAATAAAATTATTAGCAATCAATAGCATATAGAAAATGAAATAATATGTAACATTTAAATGTAACTAAAGCTGCAAATAAGTTAGCATACCAGCTGTTGGCTTCTTAGGTTTGACCCTAGGTGTCTCCTCAACCAGCAAAGTCTCAAGATTCAAGCTGTCAGGAAGGATGTAATAGCGAATGTTGTTGCCCCTCACGCTGAGATGATCCAAAGTTACTGGGTTTTTCCCTTTCACTGTTAGTTTCACTGTTTTCAGATGAGTATTCATACTGATATCAACACCTACAGCCAGCAAATCAACCGGTCAGAATTATCATTACTTCACCTGTTCCAACATGAGCACAGTAAAGAAGATAATTCTAATTTCTGTTGCAGGAAAAATCAAGTTAGACATGTTCCACAAAGTGAAAAGCCAGTCAAAAAATTAAAGCAATACAGCATAGCCAGTTCCTTTGGAATATCACCTAATGATACTCCTCTAGAGCCCCTAAAGTTGAAAGTCATTAAGGATCAGTAAAAAATTTAATCCCAGAACAAAATTGCCTAGAAAGAGAAAATCATAAAAGATTTCAAATCCTCCTCCATCACCATATAACTACAAAGCAGCAGGGTTCCAGAAAGTCTTGCAATCTGCCCTCTTCCTCCTCCTGCCTGTAGGATACAGCATTATTGAATCCATTGATCTCACAACCATCCAAGCGGTGTGTAAATCATACATAGTTGAACTTTCAATTGATAGACCACTGGTTACCACAGTTTATCAAGTATTATTCTCACCCACGTATTGTTCCTACCAATGGTAACTGATATGCCTGAGTCAGGGGCACGCTACTTCCCACACCAAATTTCCAAGGGTAAAAAAGAGTATCATGAATGTCTAAGAGAAAAAAATTCATGGAAAAAGATGTTGCTGTAAGAGATATAGCAGCTAGCACCTATGCTACACCAATATGGCCACGTTAACACTGATTTATAACTCAAAATTCAATGGCTTGGCAGTGACAAATGACGTTGCAAATGAAGTTACGAAATATACACAAAACTATGTTTATCCTCATTCCTCATCAAAGCTTCAGAGACCAGAAGCTTCTTCAAGCTCCTACAATGGATGTGTCCCTATGAGATTATTGCATGTTGTTCTACATTCATGGTTGTAAATCTTAATTATTGTACTTAAATTTATAAATGTTGAGCCCTTGCTAAAAGGGCAAGAATAAAAGTACAGATGCTACCCCCTCACCCCCCAAAAAAACCAAAAAAAAGTCTAAATCCTTCCTTGGGTAAAAGATTAACCTCTGATTTGAAACTCAACAGTTGGTTCCAGCTATTAGAAATTCCATGAAAGAAAAAAAAGGCTTCCAGCCATAGATGGGTTTGTCCACCAATCCAAAGGAGAGGAAAACTACTTTTCTTTCCTCTACCAATAATCATATAAATCGAACTCATTTTTTATATACTCTATCCATAAGACAAGAATCTGCATGTGAAAACTTCAATATATCCAGTAGTTCATGAACAATTTATCAAAAAAAGGCACCTTACTTAATGGTCTATTTAGTCCACAATTTCCCCAGACCATCAAGCACAACTCTTTTTTTTTCTACTGGCCTTGGGCTAGTCCAACCCCAATTTTTTTTTCTTTCTACAAAATCTACAAAAATCATTTTGAACATGATTAAAAAGAAGGTACTATGCTGAAGAACAGTCTGCAGCAGAACAGATATAGCAACCCTTGCTATGAAGTTGAAAATAATGATGCCATATTACAGATCTATCTTTTGCACTAAAAAAACACAAACACTCTAAATATACCATAATAAAGTGAATAGATGGGCATAATTTACAGTAAATTGTGCACAATGTTGTGCGTCTTCATCAACAAATGACCTCCCCTGCGAATCTACCCAAATAAAACAGCTGACAAGCTTCAATCTGGAGTTTTTTTAGAAAAGACTGTAGCACGTTGATGCCAAACAATAACCAAATAAATACTAGGGTTTAACAAAACCCTAGGTAGATAAAACGAGAAAAAAAAATGCAGGTCATAGAGAGGGAGAGGGATCGTAACCTGTGATGGTTCCATGAACAACAGTTCCGTTCTTGAGTTCAATTGAGACGGTCTCATTGTTCAGCTTCATCAAAAACCTAAAGAAGAAACCGATTAATCAACAACACAACAATTGGATTACTAATTAATAGCAGAAAAGGAGAGTAGAAACTGACCTGACGAGCTTCATTGTGGTCTCGAACGTGAAGAACTGAGCTACCTAGCTAGGGTTTGAAGATGAAAAATCGAAGGCCAGTGTTGGAAGCGGGAGTGATGAATTGCTCTACTGCTATTAGGGCTGCTCTCTCAAGCTTTATTATTGAAAGGCCCAGGGCTTCTCCATACGGTGTCGTTCGATAGTTAAAAATAATAATATGGAGTAAATTTTTTCGGGTTTTGAGGTGAATTTTTTAATAAAGTAGTGTTATTAAATTCTAATGAGTTGGTGTGTTTAGTATGTTTTTGAAAAGTGATTTTTATAAAATATATTAAAATAATTTTTTTAATATGTATGTATATTAAAATTATTAAAAAATACTAAAAAATATTTATTTTATATTTATTTTTTTTAAATATAATTTTTAAAAACATTCAAATACAAAAATAAATTTTATTCTAATTATTTAGGATTTGACTGGAATGACTTAGTTATTTAAGTCAAAACCTAATTTATTTTTTATTTTAAAAAAATTATGCTTATTGAAAAAAATAAAACTATATTATTTTAAATTAATTCAAGTTTTGTATTAAATTTTGAGTAGTGTTTGATATTATAATAACTGTTGTTTTTTAAAATATTTTTTATTTAAAAATATATTAAAATAATTTTTTATTTTTAATATTAATATATTTAAAATAGTAAAAAACACTAATTCAATAAAAATAGAAAAAGGTTGCAAAGGCAAATATTACTCTCCAGTAAAAGCGGTTGAAAATAGAAACCCGCAGATCCCTATGAATCAGAACAGACCCTTCCTTCCTGCCGCCTCATATCCCTGCCTATAGAGCCCAGAACCTGAGAGCCACGATTTTCAAGATCGTTACAGCGCGTGTTTTGATTAGAATTGTTAATCAATTCCACTTCTCACTAATTAATTTGGAATCGATTATACCTTAATCAATTTGGTAATTAATGTAGCTGGTTAGTGTCCCGTATACGGAATGGAATGGGAGGAAAAGGAAGGATTGCCGAGTGAGTGACCCATGCCATGATGAGGAACATATCTTAACCTTCTGGGATTGTCATTTTGTTGTCTTTCTACTGCCAAGAAGTTGAGCATTTAGAGCTTCGTTCAGGTTCATTAAGGTTTGCAACTCTCCATTCTAAATCAACTTCATTGCCGAGGTAGTTGAGATGGCTCTAATAACTTTTATATTTGCTCATGTCAGATAAGATGCAATGCAAGGGACGGGACGGGATTTTGCACCTGATGAAGGTGACCTTTGTACTGTAATATATACAGAAATTCTGTGATACAATAATTCCTATAATAGACTAAAATATTTTGAGAATTTCACTGGCACTATCGATAAATGGTTGTTGCCTGAGGATTAATTGTAATAGCTTTTATAGGAATCATACGTTCGTTTGAAAGCTTTAATGTTCAAGAGTTTGAATTGTTCTCGTTTATTGTTGTTGCATACCCTTCTTAGGTTCTGCAATTTTCCTCCCAGCAAACACACTCAAAGAAGTATATTCTCCTCCATTGCACCCTTGGCCATAACTTGACAGGCTGCATGATTGCTCATTTTCTTGAAAATGTTCTTAGGTTCTTGTTTGTTAATACATGTTTTATCATGAAAAGAAGCCTGAACTATCTGATGCCCTCAAACTCCGGAGTGGAAAAGACCTTTTGATTCTATTTTAACAGGGAATCTATGCGAGGTCGTAAATATAATGGGGCAACTCCTGTTTATGTATGAAACATTTGAGAGCGCGATTTAATCAGTTCCCAACTCTTTATATTATTTTGTATTGCAGATTTATAGTGTTGGAATCTAGGAAAGCTTGGTTGTGTATTGCATGCCTCTAGAAGAGTTTTATGCTCAATGTTGTTGGTGTAGAGACATCTTGTATGTAACATTCTTTAACCAGTGTGTAGCACACTTTCATCCTCTGCCTTTGTTAATTGATAGCATTTGAGCTCCATTGCCGCTATGCCAAGGCATTCCTAAAACTGTGTTCCAGTTGGTACAGCTCAACGTCTTTTGAACTCTTTTTGTTGCTTCTTCTGTTACTGATTTGCCATTGATCCTTCTAAAGATTTATATCTGGCAATCAAAACATTTTTATTATAAACATGTTAGGAGAATTATGTGAGATGTGACACAATGACGAATGATGTTCCGGGCAATGCAGTTCCTTCTGATCGACAGCAAGAAATTCAACAAACCTGCTACAAACTACTAAACCTGGGAGTACATGTTACACTATGAGAAGCTATTCTTCCTTCGCTTCCATAGTTACCGAGAACTCTGTTCTAGTTGGTATCTCATGGGCGCTTCGAACTTCAACCTGTATATTATTAGCGTTGTATTCATTTTTTCCATTTCTTGTTCAATTCTTGCTATTAAGTTATCTATAGCCTTTGATTTTTTACTGGAACTTTCCTTGATTCTTTGTGGAAACTCTACTTTCACAAGTTTTGAAGCACGAGAATACATTTCTTAATTGTATTCTGGTCTCGTACACTTTACTGTTCTAAATCGTATATTACTGTTAATTATGGCTCGCTCCTTCCATTCTCTGCCAGCAAGTATATTTTTAACTAAGGAACAATAAAATATTCTTATTCTTTTTTTATGCTCTTTACATATTATTATTCTTTGGCTTAGTCGTCGGTGTCAATGTCACATTCTTGCATAAATCTGAACTCCCATACTTCATCCATTTATCTTCATTATTGCCACGTACATAAAGATCTTGGTTTGGTCAACCATTCATCAATATAATCAGTGTGCTGCTAGCTGTATATTGTATTGTTTTTAGTGGTATAAAATTCAGCTTTCGTGCCCCCTGAAGTCACCATTCCAGACTTGACGAAATGTGCAGTTCATTGTCCCAAAAAAAACTCGTAATTGCTCATGCAAGACATTGTGTTATGGCGTAACCGAAATAAGGTCCAGAACTACAGACCTCAAAATCGTTTATCTTTCCTCTGTTTTTTCTCTTTTGTCAAAGGAGAAGCAAATTATGTATGTTCAGATACGCTTTAAAGCTCTGATCTTGATGTTCAACACTCTAGAGTTGCAAACATCATGTTTTATTAAATTTAAGAGAAAACGGGATATATAGCTTACATTACAAACGTGTCTGCTAAGAAATTTTGGGGCCACTTATTTGTTCACCAAGCCAAAAGAAAAAAAAATGGCCGCTTATTTACAGAGTGTAATTTGTGTATAACATTGAAAGGAAATATATTTCGTGAAGCATCATGGTGAAACCCCTAGGCAATGGAGGTGAAATTGAAGTTGGCACATGTAGTTTGCCTGCCAAAGAGCAGAGAGCTAAACCCGAGTCTTGATGCAGCCAAATCAAACTGAAAGAGATTGTCCTCCAGCTGATACCCTCCAATAACAATTGAAGTCGTGGGATTTGAACCACCATTAACAAATCCAAGACATAACACATTGTCGCTGACTTGCACCATTGAGTTTGCACCAAATATTCTCCAGATCACGTTCTCATTCTGCAAAACAAGAGAAATAGTTGGCACAGCAGCCCCCAGACGTGTGCTAAAAACGTTGTCGCTGCTAAAGCACACATCAAAAGGTGCAACGGAAGCCACCCTTGTGATGTTCCTAGCTGCAGACTCATTGATAAAAGCCCTGGTCACAGCATTGAAAATAGAAGACTCCAGGACAGTGTACGGGTTCACTGTGCTAATTTTTGTGCCACCTTTGCCTTGGCTATCAATAGACAGCAATGTTGCATTCAATGGGACAGTTTTGTCACCAATCGTGATAGATTTTACACCAATGAAATATTCAGCTGAAGGCTCGCCTTGGCTAAAAGCTGAAGCTGTGCTTACTGGGTTGATGAAGAGTGGTGTGAAGGAGAGTGACTGGGATGTCAATTGAATGTTAGGAAGGAAGTTGTAAGGACCATCACCGAAGATTATGACACCTTTTGCGGGTGCTGGAGATGTTAAACAAATTGCAAATTTTCTGTTGAAGCTGAAGGCAGAAGCAAATTGTGAAGGAAATGCGATTCTAGTTCTGCCAAGTCCAGCCATACCAACAACACCACTAGCAAGACCCTGAAGCAAAAATGTGGGGGCACAAGAGAATAGGAAACGTGGCACGGACGCTTCCCTGCCAGGGTTTGACCCGTTGGTAGAATTGACAGACACAGCATCTGTTGCTAGTTCACCACCTGTGGCGGTGCGAGTCACTGTGTTGTCAGGAATGACACCGCATGTGTTATTGTTGCAACCTGGCCTAGGCCCTGAGAAACAATCACCGCAGCCACCAGCTCTAGCCAATGAGCAGAGTGCTGAGCCACAACGTGCTGGACGGTATGTAGATGACACATAATCTTTGTCACAGTCAACCCACAAGAACTGGCCACCAAGATCAACAACAAGGTTGATGGGCACTTGAGGGGTCCTTTGTTTGATTTGGGTGACATATTGGAGAGTGGCACTGTCTTTTGTGACTGGAACGACCAGGGCCTTGGGGCGGAAAGATTGTTGAGCAATAGATGGGGAGAGGAGTAAAAGTAGCAGAGCAGAGCAGAGAAAGTGATGAATTGAAGAAGCCATCGTTAGAGCAGATGTGTTACGACGTGGGAAATGGGCGTGGAGAGAAAGGGCCAAATGCCATCAATTTATGCTCGAGTCTCGCGGGGTGTGCCATGGAGAGCTACAGGATCAAGACGGAGGACAGCTCAACATGAAAAGGAATAATGTCAACTAAAGGCAACTTCAACAACGGCAACTCTTCATATCCAAGATCCAGAATTTGCCTTCGCCATCTTTGACCATATAATAACGCATTATCTCCAGCTAAGTAATTATAAAACGTGTTAAGAATATCTACTGTTGGTTAATCAAATTCTTGCATGATCATAAAACTCTTCGTGAAAGTATGGTTATTGTTTTTTTTTAAATAAAACCACTTTATAAATTGTTAGTCAGATTCCATGCTTATTCTCCAAAAAATAAAAACAAAAACACGGTACACTTACCTCTAGTACATGACTATAGAATGTGTTGTGTATAGAAGAATTGGATTTCATTAAATATATTTTCTCAGTGCCGAGAACCAAAGTAATAATTATGTAACAAACAAAAAGTAGAATGCCCAAAATTCCCATGAAAAAAATAAATTTAATGATAGAGAACGAATAGGAAAGTGAAAATTACATGTAATCAAAAGAAAGACTTTTTAAGCCATTTCTTATCATGATATAGTAAAATTAATTCTTGGATGGAGTACAATCGAACTGCATGGTGTTTTATACGGTGAAAATATATACCTCTGTGAATATTTAAAATATCTTTATAAATTAGATATTTATAAAATGTCTATATAAAATATATTAAAACTTGAATATTTATCAATATATTTATTCCAAAAAATTTATATAAATATATATTTTTCTCTTTAAATTTCATGTTTTTGGACGACAAAAGATTTAACACGAGTCCAGCACTATATTTAAATAAACTTTAATGAATATTTAAATTTATTAAAGAATAATATAAATCATATCCTACGACCTCACCTAATAGTTTAAGCTTTTAAGTCGAGATAGTTCTTTGATATGGTATCAGAGCCTTGATAACCAAACGATCACGAGTTCGAATCTCACCATCTCCATTTATTTAATAAAAATTAAGCACAAGGTAAAGTGGACTCATGCAAGTTTCAAGCTCAAAGAGCTTTCACTTGAGGGGGGTGTTATAGAATATTATAAATCATATCCTGAGATCTCACCTAACGGTTTAAACTTTTAGATCGAGATAGTTCTTTGACAAAATTTAGATAATATTATTTATTACCTATTAAAAAATGAATATAACTTACTTTTCTCGTCTCCTATATAATTACTATATTAATTTAAATGTTGAAGTATTTTTCTTGTAGATAACATTGTATTAATACATTTTAAACTGAAAATTACTTTTAAAAAAAGCATAATTGTACAGTTTTCAATACAAAGCCAGCATTTAGAGTGTGTTTGGTATTGCGGTAGCTGCTGTGGTTGTGGTTTGAAAAAAATTATTTTATAAAAAGTACTTTTAGTTGAGGTTGGTTTGAAAAAATAGATGTTTGGTTAAAACTGTGGTTGAAATTAAGCTTTTAAGTCGAGATAGTTCTTTGATATGGTATCAGAGCCTTGATAACCAAACGATCACGAGTTCGAATCTCACCATCTCCATTTATTTAATAAAAATTAAGCACAAGGTAAAGTGGACTCATGCAAGTTTCAAGCTCAAAGAGCTTTCACTTGAGGGGGGTGTTATAGAATATTATAAATCATATCCTGAGATCTCACCTAACGGTTTAAACTTTTAGATCGAGATAGTTCTTTGACAAAATTTAGATAATATTATTTATTACCTATTAAAAAATGAATATAACTTACTTTTCTCGTCTCCTATATAATTACTATATTAATTTAAATGTTGAAGTATTTTTCTTGTAGATAACATTGTATTAATACATTTTAAACTGAAAATTACTTTTAAAAAAAGCATAATTGTACAGTTTTCAATACAAAGCCAGCATTTAGAGTGTGTTTGGTATTGCGGTAGCTGCTGTGGTTGTGGTTTGAAAAAAATTATTTTATAAAAAGTACTTTTAGTTGAGGTTGGTTTGAAAAAATAGATGTTTGGTTAAAACTGTGGTTGAAATTGAGGTCGAAGAAAAAATAGTTTTAACGTGTTTGGTTAAAAAAATGCTTTTCAAATTGAAGTTATATATATATATATATTAATGATTTTTAACTTAAATATTGTAGATTTAACTACTGCTATTGCATCATGAAATAAATAATATTGATATCAAATATTTTTTATTATTCCATTAAACTATATGTAATGTCATTACATACGAAATCTATCCAACAAGGACTATATTTTGCATGGTTTCTTAAGTGCGCAACAACAAAAACTAAAATTTTTAATTATGTAGTGTTATTAAATAATAAAGTTTGTGATATCTTTATTATTGGAATTGCGATCAAATTCCATAAATGTTACGTCATCATGCGATATCTTTCTAATTTATGTAGTGTTATTAAATAATATTAAATACTAATTTTTCAAGTACAACACAATTTTTTTTAAAAAAATTACAATTTCATTACAGTACGAGTAAATTTAATTTACCTTAAACTAATTTAAAAAAACAAAAAAAAATATTGTTCACAATTAACTGCACTGGTGTTGTTCGGAAAAAAAAAACTAAACTTTTTTCATTGATTTTTCAAAAAAAAAAACTAAACATTGCAACAATGAAGCATGGCTCCACTATTCACTGAACAGTGGAGCCATGCTCCACTGTTCAAAAAAATTACCATGATTTTGCTGCTTCTCCATTTTTGCGGTTGGGCAGCAAAAGTCAGTAGACCCTACCAAGTAAAATCAGGTTTATTTTCTTTATCAAACATCAAAATGTGTGGCTGCGGATGAACCTCACCCACAGCCACAATACCAAACAACATCTTAATATATTATCACACGATTCAATGAAAACTATAGATTAAAGATATTCCAGTCAAACTAAATAATAAAAAGATAGAGCAGAATAAGAAACTACAGAGTGGAAGCATCCTTTTGAAAATTATACACAATTCAACAATAGCATGCATGGATATATCTGTTTGATTGGGACATCGAGTACATCTGCTAGCGGACCCAGAAGACTTCCATCATATAAAAATTCGCATGAAATCCTGAACTGCTTGTGATCTTCGGTGTGAAGGTATTCTTGGATAATCTTCAAGCTTTTACGAGCAATCATAGAGTTAATTGTAATTAGGTAATCATTAGTAGTACGTAAGGTTTCACGTCTGAAAATCAATGGCCAGCAACCTGCCCCCCTGTTCATGGCTCCAGCAAACATATCCTGTCAGGCTCAAAAGCGATGCCTGGCAGCAAGTCAACAACTCAAATATCTTTTATTTTTTTTTTTGAGAAATCGTCAAATTGAGATCTGTCATTGTTGAATGCAATACCAAAAGTCAGACAATTTGTTTTGTCAATTAGCTGCTAGCTTTGTGAAAAATCCGTCGGCTGGGTCGGCAAGTTTTTCTTCGTTTGGCAAAAGCAAATTTCATTCTGTATTTGTTTTAAAGGTTTATTATTGTTTTTT
>Ga0325411_1002506_pt1 | contig 20839 bp, 8 predicted proteins | sample PopdelMetagenome_13_FD_206181 | JGI IMG/M metagenome (GOLD analysis project Ga0325411, IMG submission 206181) | Populus deltoides microbial communities from Bellville, Georgia, United States - Xylem-PdIQD-R4 | ecosystem: Host-associated > Plants > Phyllosphere > Stem > Wood/Secondary xylem...
TCGAACGATACCCACTGATGCGATGAAATTTGTCCTCTTTAGAGTCCCCACCATCTCATGTTAGGTTGGAAATCTTCATCATGTGAAAAAGAAAGGGGGCCAACATTTGTGCCTCCATCATTTTGATTCAAGAACAAAATCATTCATCAATTGGGAAAGGATACATGGAGAAACAGTTTGGGTCAATCAAATTCCATCCGAACTGAACTTGGTTTCTTGAGAAAAAAAAATATATTTCGAATGCCTAAAACTCAATATTTTCATTCAATTAAATCTTATTATCCGAAGATAAAGGAACTTGTATTTTTTTAATTATGGATTGTAATTGTTTTTATTTGAATATTTGAGAGTTTTTATTTTGAATATTTGAATTATATTTTTTAATTTGAATTTTTCAGTTTTTAAATTGTTATTTATTTTTTTATTTTTTTTTATTTAAGGTTGCACTCATCAGGTTAACAAGACCAAGCTTTTGTGTTTTTAATTGAGTGCTAAGAGTCCACTTCTTGTCATTAAGTTAAGAGATTCTATTAAATTTTAAATTGACTACAACTAATTATTTTATTGATAACCACTATAATTATTAATTAACTAAGTCAATGAATCCATTGCAATTTAAATTGACTACAACTAGCCTATTAATAATCTTATAGAATTTTAAATTAATTATTTTCATTGATAATTATCATGATTATTAATTAATCTATTGAAATTTAAATTGGTTATAACTATACTCTTGTTAAAATTTAAATTGACTACAACTAATCATTTTTATTGATAATTATCATGATTATTAATTAATATAGGAATCTTATTGAAATTTAACTCGACTACAACTAATTGTTTTATTAATAATTATCATATTTTTTAATGAACTTAATAAGTTTATAAATCCTATTGAAATTTAAATGGATTATTATTGAGAATAAGATGACATTAATAAATTACTTATTTTGATTTGTAGATGATAAGTATTATTTTAAATTTCAAATGAAACTTAAAAAAAAGATATTTTAATAGATTATATTATTCCTAACAGTATTATAGATTGCATTGTTACCAACAGCAGAAATCATTAAATATATATATTTATTTTCAAAAACGTTTGAGAAAATATTATTTTAAAATAACACTCAAATTATAAATTCTAGCCGTCGTGGAGAATTTTATATTGACCTAACGTCATTGTATATTACAATCGCGTTAGTTTATATACAAGTTTTAATATTAAAAAATGAATATTAAGAGGGCTATAATGCCCTTACAAGTTCCCGCCAAAAACATTTAGTAAAGAAAACATAGAGTACGTAACACGTTATAGGAGAATATTTTAAAACTCGTTACGGGAAATCTAATTACGGTAAATATTTCATAATTAGCATAAATTGGAGTTTGGATACTCCATAACTCACAAGCTGAATTTGAAGGTAAATGCTAAGAATTTTTTTATTTCTGTGTTTTTAAAATATTTTTTAAAAATTAAAATTTTCATTTATTTATTTTAAATTAATATTTTTTTATATTTTCATATTGTTTTAATACGCTGATATCAAAAATAATTTTTTTAAATATATATATATATATATATATATATATATATATATATATATATTATTTTGATATATTTTCAAAAACAAATACTTTGAAAACAACCGCTACAACATTTCTAAACACCTCGTAAAAAAATATTAATATGTTATGTACCTTGCACATGTCAAAAACATTTTAATAGATATTTAAATAATTAAAAAACTAAGTTGTCCTTGATCTAACTTGTTATTTATAAAAAAAAAAAAATAGCCTAAAAATACATAAATATTCTTTGTTGTAAGATTTAATTTTTTTGCTTCTAATGGTATAAATTCTTATATTGTTCCTTTAAAATATAAAAATACTAAATTGATCTCAATCAACCTATTAATTACAAAATAAGAAGCTTGAAAATACACAAATACCCCTAATTGTAAGTTTTTTTTTTTTTTTGCTTTTAAAGGTATGAAAGTCTTCATACTATTTTTAAAAAATATAATAAAACTAAATTGACCCTGTTCATTCTTTAAATAATTTTTGAAAAAAATAATATAGTTTTTATATTATGCTCAAGACAAAAAAAAATGGTGTCAAGGGGCTTTTTTCATCTTTTCACAATGGTTTTTTAATTATTATCAAGTCAGATTAGTTTAAATTTGATATTTTACCACATATAGAAAATAATTAAAAACAAAAAGGTGTAGGTGTGTGTAGCTCTCCGTCAAGTGTTGCGCTTTCTTGCATTCAAAAATGTTTTTTGTCGCATCATTGAAAGTGTCGTCACGTGATGTGCTTCCTTGCATTAAAAAAAATGATCTCCTGTTGTGTCATTGAAAGTATCACCACATCCTCTTCCTGATGGTGATGTCCTTATTGGTGGTGGTGGTCTGAATTGTCATCAGTTAACTTTTTTTTATATATTTTTTTCTCTTTTCTCTCGAAAATTATAGTCTGACCCTCTTTGTTATTAGTATTTCAACTTCAATCCTTTTTTTTTATTCTCGATCATTTTATAGAATTTTTATTTATTTTTAATTTTATCATTCCATCATAATTTGTTATATATTATCTTTTTTCAATCTCACCCTCATTTTTTTTATTTTCTTGGGCCTTTTGTTGAATTGATTTTTCTTTTCAATTTCATCCTTCAATCAAAAAAATTATTTTATGTTTTATTTCAATCTTGATCTTCATTCTTTTGATAGTCTTTTTGTTTTTTTGTTGAATTAACTCTTCTTTTTAATTTCACCATTCAAGAAAAAATAAAAATTTATTTTGTATTTCAATTTTGACCTTATTTTTTAATTGTTATTTTTTTGTGTTGCATCTTTTTGTGTAATTAATAATATTTTTACAAGTTAATTCTTCAATATTTAATTGGTTGGGAATTGAGTTTCATGTTTTTTCAGATATAATGCTTTCGGTTTAATGTTTTAAGTCATGAATTTGAAAAGTTAACGTAGGTTGACATTATTTTTTTTGTTATTTTATTTTTAGCTTTGTGATTCTTTACATTATCTTTCCCACATTCCGATCTTATGATCTGGGAAGCGGATTTGACAGATTAGCCTAGATTCACTTTTTTTTTATTCCTCGAGTTACAAGATCATCATGCTAACTCGGTTTTTTATATTTTTTTGCATCAATTTCATCATTCTGTATTTAATGGGTTGATAATTGACCTAAATCATTTGTCCTAGTTTATAAAAATATTTTTTTCTAGGTTATCGTTTTTATTTTTTTTAATTTAGTCTATTTATTGTTATTATCTATTTTTTATTATCTGGTTAAAATGAAATCAATTTATTTCATCTACTTCGTACATGACTCTAGTTGTAGATTTTTTTTTCTTTTAAAAAAAATGTATTTATGCTACTTGAATATTACTTTTAACTCAAAAAAAAAAAAAAAGCCCGCCCCTCAGCGTTGCTACACGGCTTGTTGTAAAACTAAGACTTATTAGCTAGTTAGGCACATCAAACATTGTATAAAAATCACTTCAAAACTCGTAGTGAAAATTCTTAAAAATACACAATTTATTAGATTTGGAATCCATCAACACAAGTACCAGTCCTCCTCCATAAAAATTAGAGTTTGGCTGCTTCAAAACTCGCAAGGTAATTAACTTTCTGTCTTCCTTCTCCATAATTGTTCGTTTGCTTGTTTTTTCAAGCTCATTAATTCATGTAGAGCTTCCCATAATAACTCCACCATATAGCTATGTTACTTCTTTACTAGTGTTTGGTATTATAATAATAGTTATTTTTTTTTAATTTTTTTAATATATTAAAATGATATTTTATTTTAAATTTATTTTTAAAATTAATATATTAAAATAATCTAAAAACATTAAAAAAATCAAAATTTATGACAAGCACGGACTGCGGAGACAAACAATCATCTTTCAAAAAGTAAAGTCTTTTAACTTCCTCTTGATTCTTCAACACCATGTGAAACAACCTAAAACAAAAATCACCACCATGGGTAGAGATGTTGCGACTTATTTTCAAGAACGGGATCTTGTTGTCTGCTCGGATTTAAACCCAATTAATTGAGCCAACTCAATAGTTATTCTAGAAATTTTAGAATTATTGAAACTGGTATATAAGTTACCGGTTATTTGACCCGAGCTTTGCCGCGGGTAAGATAGGTTTTTTTGGCAAAAAAATACGTGCAAGCTTTTTAAATGTGTTTTTTGTACAACAAAAATTCTAATTATAAATAAAAAAGCTCATGCGTGCATTAATTAAATAAATCGAGAATCATCTACGTCAATAAATACAAAAAAATGTTAATGTGTTTATTTGACTCGCGTTGAGTTTTTTGTTTCTAACACAAATGAATTAATGTGTAGGTTATTAACACATTTTTTTTATAGCGAGTAAAAGATATAACTGTAAATCAAAAGTCAACACTTATATATAATAAAACATAGAGAAAATCATATATGTTAATAAACACATGTAAGATCTCAAGCTTATTTTTAATAAAGAAAAACAAAACGGAACAATGTCGTAATTGCTACATTGAAACATCTTTTCCTTAGTTTTTGTATAATAAATTTTCAAAAAAAAAATTGTAAAGAAAAAAATTACAAAATAATGACTATAAGAACAAAAAGAATGGTATAAATATGTCAAGTGTGGAGTAATAAATATTCCAAGTATAAGGAATAAAAAATAATATTTTTTCCAAAAAAATGTATGAAGAAAAAAAAAAGGAAACTTTGTAATTTGTTTAATTATGTTAATGAAAAGGAAATTATTAGATATACATTAGACATTTATTTTATCAAATTGAATATTATTAGATAAACACATTCACTGCAATGCGTTCATCCGTAATGAAAATAATCATTTTGCATGATTACGTAATAAGTAATTTCATATAATTCATGGGTATATAAAGACCTATGAGTCACCTAATAACAAAAAAAAAGAAGAAGAAGAAGCAGCTTTAAGCTCATTATCTCTCTTACAAACATGATAGAGAGAGAATGGGAACTTACATTCTCTTCTCTTATAATCTCTGAGATCTACCCTATAAGCACATACATCAATACAAAAGTTTTTTTTTTTTGTATATATCAGTATTAACTTAAGTATCAAAGAGTCTCTTAATCCATTAAGAAATTTTTTTTTACAAGAGCTCACAAAAGTTAGGTTTAATAACCACCTTGAACAACTCAATCTACAAAATCTATAAAACATAATCATTTAAAGGCTTTTCCACCTGGCCATCTTTGAAAAGAATTAAAAATTCAAATGGATTTAGAAAATTATTGACAAATAACCAAAAGATATGGATGGAAAAATAAGCATAAGAGTAAAAGAGAAAGAAAGTAGAAAACAAATATTGACAAATATATATATATATGTGTGTGTGTGTGTGTGTGTGTGTGTGTGTGTGTGTGTGTGTGTGTTATGAGATTGTCCTTTTATATTGTAACCCATATGTGCTATTTCAAGATCTAAGCATTTTTCATCAAATTGAATATTATTAGATATACACAAGCACCATAATTACAATCCATCCACAATAAATATAATCATTATGCATGATTACATAACAATCGGATTCACATAATTCATTGGTATATAAAGGTTTATGAGTCGTCAAGTAACAAAAAAGAAAAGCTCTACGCTCATCATCTCTTCTACAAGCACACCATGTATAGAAAAGGGAACTCACATTCTCTTCTCTCATCAACTCTCCTACAAATAGGGATGATAATAGATACTTGCGAGTTGGTTTTTTGATATCCATACCCTACTTATAATCCACTAGATAAAAAAAAAAAGATATCCATAAACTATACATTAGGTTTTGGGTATCCATTATCTACTATTATTTATTACTTAATAAAAAATAAAATAGTTAATATATATTTGAAGTATGAATATGTATATTAAATGATAAAATGATCAATATTATATATATACGTGTGTGTGTGTGTTATGTCAATATTGAGATATGTATATATCATATTGTATTAAAAAGAAAAATCTAAATGTTCTACATTTATATCTATATAATATAAATGTATATTTTGGGCTAGTTTCAGGTTAGGTTTAACAATATTAATACCTTATCAATTATTCACGGATAAGGTAGCTATCAAGAAAATACTCACCTATTCGGGTCGAGTTTGTATTCATCGAGTCAGATTAAGTTGTCATCCCTACCTATAAGCACAATAGAGAGATAAGGGGCAACTCACATTCTCTCCTCTCATCGTCTCTGACATCATTTCCTTCAAAAACACACATCACCACAAATGTTTTTCTCTATCTATTCAATGTTAACTTAAGCATTAAAGGTCTCTGAATCCATCAAGGAACTGTTTTTACAGGTGCTCATAAAACTCAGGTTTAGTAGCCACCTTCAATAACTCAATCTCCAAAATCTACAAACATGATCCTTTAAAGTTTTCTCTTACATGGAAAGCTTTTAAAGAGAATAGCTATTAGAGTAAAAGAGAAAATTGTTAATAATTAACCAAAAAGATGTGAAGGGTAGAATAGCTATAAGAGTAAAAGAGAAAGAAAGTAGGAAGGATAAATTGGCAAGTTTATCTGTATGTTATGATATTGTCCTTTCATACCGTAACTCATTAACATAAAACTAAAAGATAAGGGGATTTCACTATATCCTTCCTCACAAAACATTATTCACTCAAACAATGTTTTGTTTCCTTTCATTGTTATTTGTTTTTTTTTTTCAATTTCAATTATATTTTTCAACATTAAGTTTGAGGATTGAGATTCATAATTGTTTTCAATTGACATTTTATAGAGTTATTCAAATCTCATGACCTGGACTGCGAGTTTGACGGGTTGACTCGAGTTTTTTTTCCTTTTCCTTATTAACTTTTTTTCTCAAATTCATCCTTCAATATTGGGTTAATTGAGAATTAAGCTTCATGGTTTGTTTCGGTTTGCTTTTTATTAGGTTATCTCTGTTTCATGACTTGGATCACGAGTTTGACTGGTAAACCTGGGTCGACTCTAGTCGATTTTAAGTCCTTTTTTTAATAGAATTTTTTTTAAAAAAAATATCTTTCAACACTAGATTGATTGAAACTGGGCTTCATAATTTGTTTCAATATGCTTTTTATTAGGTTATCCCAGCTGCATGACCCAAATTGCAGGTTTGGTAGGTTAATTTAGGTTGAAAATTGAGTTTATATTTTTTTAAGTCTTTTTTTTTTCAATTTCATCCTTTAACATTGAGTTTACTTTCTATGCGATTATTATATTTTCGTGACTTGGCAACCCGAGTTGATTTAAATTAATCTAATATGTTTTCATCATAATATTTATAAGAAAATCTCATCTTAAATATTTATTTTCAATCAAACTAAGTTTTTATCGATCATCAGGGTTGTCTTTAGACTCATTAAGTTGAACAGGTCACATTGAATTAATTTCTACACGGTTTAATTTTTTTTGTACTAGAAAAAAAATTAACAACACCTAGAATTTTTTTTACATTAAAAAAATATTTGATCTGACTTGTAGCATAGCGCGGGCCAAAAATCTAGTAATATTAATACTAGATGAAAATTGACAATCAAGGCTTTTTAAATGGGAGAGAGAAAAAAAGTCAAAGGAAAGAATAATTTTTTAGCCTTTTTTTTTTATTTTTGAACGAAGGATAGCCAAATGAAAAGTTAAAATGACTTTTTTATAATAAAAAAAAGTTATTTCTACATATCTATTAAAAGAATAAAAAAACATTAAAATAAATTATTTAAACATTTATTCTTTCATCCCCACAACTTTTCTCAATGTTTTTTTTTTAAAAAAAAAAAAACTAAAAGTGTTAATATTAAATATATTAAAATACAAATTGGTTGTTAAAATAATTTCTTTTTGTATTGGAGTTTACATAAGAAAAAAACCATATTTATACTACTAAAAAAACTGTATCAATAATTTCACTCTTCTTAATTACATGCTATTAGATGGGAGCAGCCACCAGCTTCATGTGGCATATAAGAACATGTCCAACGAGAGGAATGTGATTACTCCTCGATCAAAACCCAAAATAAAAAATAAAAAATTAGAGCTCTTTAATGCATGTTAGTTTAATATCTGTATAGTAATTAGAATATTGAAATAAACCAATTTAATGCTATTGAATTAGAATGGGGTTTTCGGAGTCGCCACTGCTCACATGAAGGCATAAAGCTAAAGGAGAGTTAATGGATGACACCTTAGCAAATTTCAATGTTCAAGTAGAGTCCAAAATTAAAGGTTAAGAAGAAAGTAAGGGTAGGTTAGTCGCTTTGGCTGATTGCTTTTTAGCATTAGCATCATTGCATATTTCAAATAATGGCGATCTGGTGATGAGGGAGACGTTTAAATTGATTGACAATGGCAGCGATGAGGGAGACGGGACATTTCATTGAGTTTTATCTCCTTCTTTTTTCTTTTTTCTTTTTTCTTTTTTCTTTTTCTTTTTCTTTTTTTCTCATATCCATCAGAGTCGTATAGATGGACATTAGCCACATGATATTCCATATTTCATTTTTGTTTTAATACAAAACTAGGAAACAAATTTAAAGTAAGATAATTGGAGTATGGTTACATATTTTTGGAGTTTTAGTTTATGTCTCCCTATCTATCTATCTATCTATCTATCTATTTATCTATCAAAATAGTTATTTAAAAAATATTGACATTTTGTAAAACTCCATCTTTTTCTTTATATGAATACATGTGTATGAAAATATTTATTTAAAAATTAAAAAACAATGTCGGTGAATTTTATTAAGTTGGAATCATATTTTATTATTAAACTTGGGTATTATCATCTAGTTTGATGTGTCTTCTATTATTTAAAGATCAACGTAAGCCTAGCATATTATTTTAACCTTAAAACAAGTTTAATAATAAATTGACAAGTTTTCATCAAATAGCATCAAATTTTGATTAAGTTTAAATTTAGATTTTAATGGTTACATCAACATGTTTTTTAATTTTAGAAATAAAAACCTAACATGATTTTTTAAAATTAATAAAAAAAAGATCAATAATATATCCTCGAGTCTACTCCGATTAAGGACTAACATGGGATCATACTATTATTTTCAACTTTTTTGCCTTGTAAATGATAATAATAATGTTAATCAAAGGAAGTAAAGAAATATAAATAAATAAATAGATGAATATAAATTTTTTTTATCAGTGAGACTCCTGATTCAGGATCTAATAGTGCTAACTGGATGAACAAGCAATTAACAATAAATAACTTCTAAATAAACAAAAAAAATAATTATATCAGTTAAAGGTTAAAGGTATGTAAAAAAAAAATTAAAAGAAACACATAGTTAAGGTAACATTTTCATTATAGGAATGCAATAAATATAATTTTTATATTTTTTTTAGGTATAACCAACTTTTTATTTAAATATTTAAAACTAATATGTATTTTAGAATTCCTAGTATACTTGAAAAAAAAACTAGATAGGACCTATAATTTCACTTTATATTTTCCTAATGATTTTTGAAGTCCTATTTTATGTGAGATGCAACATATTCGCTTACATATTTTTATATTAGTTTTATGGATTAAAATTAATTAAAACATTGATTTGCCCATTTACAATATCGATGTGGTTATGTTCTTTGTTAAAAAAATTAATTTTGATGTGAATTTTGTAACGAAAGAAGTTATAAATAAAAAAACAATAAAAACATGAACACCAATAAATATAATTGATGCATATTTTTTATTTTATAATTTATCCTGTCACAATCTTATTTGTATATAACACGTAACCATATATATACAATATCGAGGGTCTTTATAAATAACATGTAAACATAATTAATAAAAATGTTTTTTTTCGTTTTTTTATTTAAAGTTTCTTTCATTATAAAAAAATATTTCACATCAAAATTAACTTTCTTGATGCATGTCACATGTCACCCTAATAACATGCTATTTGTTCTATATTAACCATTATATATGCTAAAACGAGAGATACAATGAGTTAAAAAAAAAAAAAAAACATATTAAGGGATGTATAATCCAATACATATATATATAGTAGATGGATAAAGAGAACCCAATTGATATTCTAGCATGCCACATGTATATTTCACACAGCACATCAAAATAATCTGAAAACATAAAAAAAAAAATAATTTAAAGTAAAATAAATAAATAAATAAATTTTTTAAATACGCTTTTAAATACAAAAATAAACGGGTTCGTCCTTGGCTTCTGCGGTGTTGAGTGTTCATTAAATGTAGTTGTTGTTTGCTAGCTAAAAATTAGTTTTTTTAAATGAATTATTTTTTTGATATTTGGTAATATCATGAAAAACAATCTAGAAAACAATTTCAAATATTTGGTTATACCATGAAAAAAAAGCGGAAAATAATTAATTAATTAATGATTTATTTTTCAAAAAATTTATTAAAAGAATAAGGACCAAATCTGACAGATAAAAAAGTTGAAGAAAGATGAAATTGAAATAAATAAATAAAATTTATAAATTATTTAAATAAACAAGTAGCAATAAAAAATTAAAAAATATTTAGTCATTTCAAGCAGTTTTGTTGTATAAGTTTTGGAAAATGTTTTATAGAGAAAATAAAAGAAAAAATACTTTTTTTAAGGTTAATTTTTTCTTTGATTAGAAAATGTGTTTTTCTTGACCAAAGTTATCAAATATTAAAAAGTGAAAAAAATAATTTCTAAAGAATTGTTTTTCTAAAAACAAATGAGGTAGTATATAATAGGTAGTATATAATAGCAACTAGTTTGTACTCCTGCTACTGCTACGAAGGAACTAAAAAATTTTCAAATGTAAAAGAAAACTTTTTCAAGTCTCAATGAATTTTTTGTTAATGTTATTAAACACAAAAATACAGTTGTTTTGAATTTTTTTTCTATTTAGATAAATTTTTCTATTAATATATCTCTTGTTTATCTTAACAAATATAATATTTTTAACTAGAATAATTGTTTCTCTTAAAAAAAAATATTTTATAATTGTCAAAACAAGTTAATAAAAATATCAAAATAGTATATTTATATTTTATACGTGATTGAAGCTTAAATAAAATCAAAAATATAATGATCATGTTTAAAATCTATTTAAAAACTATAAGAATAAAAAAATTGAATCAAATTTTCATGAATAATTTATTATTAGTATTATTATTTTCATATCAGATACATAATAATTGAAAGAAGAATTATTCAAATTCTAACAAAAACTTATAATAATATTTAAAAATTATGTCAAAATTAAAAAGTAAATTAATTTGATAAAAAAAATTTGGAGTGCAAAATACAAAACAAAAAGAAAAGGAAAGGAAAATGATAAAAAAAGGTCAGACCTAACACCTGGCCCGACAATAACAGGTCAAGCATATATAGGCTTAGAGGCGAGGAATGCATGGGCATAGAGACCAGGCTCGCCCTCCTAGCCTTGCTTAGTTTTTTTTATTTATTTAGACAGCGAATAAAATGTTGTTCACCCTTTATTTTTTTGAAAAATAAAATACATAAATGACAAGTTTTTTATCGTCTATTTGAAAATAATAGTATTGTAACACTCGATGTTTTAATCACACCAATATCAGTTTAATTCATCTTTTCATGGAAAATAAGGATATTGTTTTTACATTGTATATAATCGTCATTTCTAGTTTCTATCAAAATTTCAGCAAAATTTTCTTTAGTCTTTTCATCAGTACCTATAAATATTTTTTGATACATGTAATGAACACTCAACACAATCAAGTCCTGACAGCCTCAGGCATGCTCGTAGCAACATCATCACACATTTATTTTCATCCAATCCAGAAATCAATTTAATGCGATACAAATATGTCTATGTAATTTAAATTAATTTAAAACTTGGTGTTTATCAACTTAGAAATTTAGAATATAAATCCATACAAGTTATCTATACATTATTACAAATTAAAAAGGGTTAAGTTTATATCCTTAATTTAACAATACATTCTAGATGATATAAATCCCAAAAGATAGTTTTTTAATAATTTTTAAAAACTCATTTCTAAGTCCATAATTACATTCACTCTTTTTCACATCTTGATACTCATCCATAAGATCACAAGATAAAATATAACTAAAGATTTCATGCATGAAATACTAGAATTCAAAAGGTAAGGTTTAAAAGCATCTACTTGCCGCCTTGATAATATGTACACCACTAGTAGAAGATTTTATTATTGTTGCCTCTACTAGTTTTTAAAAAACATAACTCATATCAATTTTTTATATTTACAAGCCATAACTTTTCATAATTAAATTCAATCTATCATGCAAAATTTTCAAGTAGGCTCATCACCTTTTTCTCCATATTAAATTTTTATGCTCCTTGTTCCTATTTAATAATTAAATTAGGATCATGAAATTATTTCCATTACAAGTTGTCATTTCCATTTTTAAGCTGGGGTTTATAGGTAGTGTCGCTCAAACTTGTGAATTCATGTATTGCAACTCGCGAGCTAGCTAACTATGCTACAATAATGAATTGCTATAATATTTTTAAGAAATATATTAATGTGCTTTACTATTTATATAAACATTGAAGCATCATAAGAAACCCTAAATTCTTTTAGAATAGTAGTATAACTAGTTTGTTGCACGCGTTTTGTTAAAGATACAGATTTAAGGTGTCAGTAATATTCTTCTAAACATATTTAAAAGAAAAACAATAGATGTAAATTCACAATATATCAAGTTGACCTAGTCAAAACCCGATATGATTTTAAAAAATAAGATGATGATGTTTGAACATTTCTTTTTAAAAAAATTATACAACATTGTTTTTTGAACATACAAATAGAATTGTGAGGTCATGTATAACTCTTTGACAATATCATAAAACTTGACTCAGGAGGTGAACTCTTGAATCTTTTGACCTAACACATTGTCTAACTCGAGTTTCAAATTAAATCGTATAAGAGTTTTCATGACGTGACACAATTAATTTGATAGATTCAAAGATAACTTGGACGATTGGTAAAAATATGGTTTGACTTTAAAAAAATTCAAGTGATATCCTTTTTTTAATATCGAGATGAAAATCTATTGGTTTAATCCATCAAATTCACGACTTGGGTCATGGACACACCACAATGATCTAAACCGGTTAGGCTGTCTATCTCTTTCTTTTTCTTCCTTTCTTCTCGCTCCGGTTAGATCTTTATTGGAATTGAGTGAGATGAAATTTAAAACTAAATTAAAGAGTTATCTAAGAATCATGAACTAAATTAAAAAAAAAAAAAAACTATATGGAATTCTAACCCGTACACTAGTGTGTGACAACCTTTTTTGGTGTCATAGAAATTATCTTGACGAGCAGGGGTGGAGGGATATACAAGGCTGAGGTGGGCTGTAGCCCAGGTAAAAAGGTCCGTTTATCTATGCGGCTGCGGCTGAAATAAAACGCAGCAAACATATGTTTGCTTACAGAAAAAAAACGTTGTTAACTGTTTATGGATCCCACCTTTTACTGCGTTGCAAACTCAGTAATCGTGAAGCAGCAGGAGGCTGCTTTTGTTTCAACAGTAAACAATGGGCAACATATTTGCGCATTGTGCATGCTAATTAATTAGCATGCACAGTGTAACTTGCATACACCATACACCATATGCATGTTACACTGTTCATGCTAATTAATTAGCATGCACAGTGTAACATGCATACGGTTCCGGCCGGACCGGTTCTGGCCAAACCAGTTCTGATTCAAAGCTTAAAATACATTGAACCAGGTCTAACCCAGTAAAATAAAAATTATTTTTAATTTTTTAATTGTTTTTATTCGAAAAACTAGTGTTTAACATTATTTAATGACACTACATAAATTAGATAGAGATCGCTTGATAAAGTAGCATTTGCAGAATTTGATCGCAATCCCAATTTCGTTCTTGATTATATTTTACCTGATGTTATTACTTTCTTAAAAAAACCAAAAAAACTGTAGTTCTTGTCAGATGTATTTCATACATGATGGAATTATAGATATTTTAATGGAACAATAAAAAATATTTTATATAAATTATTATTTATTTCATGATGTAATAACAAAAGTTAAATCCACAATATTTAAATTAAAAACTATTAATATTAATATATATTTTTTTAAATTATTTTATAACCTCAATTTCAAAAGCATTATTAACCAAACACATTAAACTGTAGTCCTTGTCGGATGTATTTCAAACATGATGGAATTGTAGATATTTTAATGTAACAATAAAAAATATTTTATATAAAGTATTATTTATTTCATGATGTAATAACAAAAGTTAAATCTACAATATTTAAATTAAAAACTATTAATATTAATATATATATTTTAAAATTATTTTATAACCTCAATTTCAAAAAAATTATTAACCAAACACATTAAACTATTTTTTTTCAACCTCAATTTCAACTACAGTTTTAACTAAACACCTATTTTTTCAAATCAACCTTAACTAAAAATATTTTTTATAAAATAATTTTTTTCAAACCACAACTATAACAGTTACCGCAATACCAAACCCACGCATACAAGGCTGAGGTGGGCTCTACCCCCAGCTAAATCACGCTTGTACTGGTAGGATGGGGTTTCGGACGTCGGGAGGGTTAGGAGCTGGAAGTTGAGGTGAAATTTGGAAAGAAATTGATAGAGAATTTTTTTCATCGCCGATTTCAAGTGAAAAATTCTCTTGCAACTGTTATTAATTATTTTTACTTAAATTGATTAAGTGTTTACGATATATATGTTAATTGGTTTTTGATATATTGCATATTTTTTTATTAAATTATTAGACAAGAAATTATTGAAAAATAAACTTTAACATCCCTTAAATTATTCCAGAGTTTATTGTAGTATAATTATTTTTATTATATGTTATTTTTTTTTATTTTTTTTCAATTTTCTTAATGAAGGTATGAATATTTTTATCAATCAACCTTTTAATTGCTCGCCAATGATGACTATTTTTGTTTTTAATTATCAATACAATGTCCAAATATCTTTTTAGATATGAATAGTCTATCTTTTATTAGAAAAAAAAATATTGTCTTCTTTAAAAAAAAATGGAGAACTCCTCTTGTGAACTTGAAAATTAATTTAATTATATCTTATTTTTTACCAACTAATAAAGCATTACTTCGAGCTTTAAGAGATGTCATATTTGATTTTCTCCTAGCATATGTGCAATCTGTTTGCACACAATATGAGATTGACATACCACATATGAATGCTTCATATAAAAAGACTACAAGTTATTTATGTCAATAACAAAAATCAATGATAGTTTACCAACATTATCATTATGATATATTTAATCCAACAATAGATTTTTAGTTGGAATAATTAAATTCTAGATTTAGTGATGGGACCGTAAAATTCCTTGTACTTAGCTCTGCTTTAGAACCTAAGGATAATTTTAAATCATTTAAAGTTGATACTATTTGCTAGATTGTTAAGAAATTTTATCCTGAAGATTTCAATGGACAAGAAATATATTATTTGAGACTTCATATAAAACATTATTAGATTGATGTGATTCATCACAAGAGCTTTTAGAATATGTCTATCATTTATGAATTATATCGAGGATTAGTTGAAATAAATAAGTCGATTAGTGAAATAAATAAGTCACAGCACTATCATTTGATTGACAAGTTGATTCGTTTTATTTTGACTTTGTCTATTTTCATTGCCACCACAAAGCGAGCATTTTCAACAATAAAACATGTTAAAACTATGTTTCGCAATTAAATGGAAGATGGGTTTTTAGCATATTTTACCATGATTTACATTGAATGAGAGCATGTTGAAGATATTGATTTGGATTCGATTATAAATGAATTTTATTCCACAAAACATGAAAGGGTGCAACTTTAATAGTATAATTTATTTTTAATTTTATATCCTTTAAATTTAAATTAAAACTTTATTGTTAACTGACAAATTTATATATATAAGTTAATAATTAATTTAAAATAATAATTTATATATACCTACTTGATAGTTCAGGGCAGGAAAAATTTCTGGATACACGCTTATTTTCGAGGACTTTCTTCCGAGGCGGCACAAGGCGGTGATATTGCTATCGTGTGGCTCTTGCTACCTATTATAAAAAAAAAAACACATGATAAAAGAAAAAAGGAAAAAGAAATTGCAATGTGCGGATCCGTGTTGGAGTACAGTGTAAAATGCTTTGCTCTTTGAGTTTTTTTTTTTTTTAATTAATAATTTAATACTGCCCCACGTGGCTATCTGCGCAACTGTCCAGGTTGGAGTCTGAATCATCCTCCGACCTCAGTTAGGTGCCCCAGTTTTACGACGAGTGTTTAACCTGTCTCTAAAAGAATAATATCGACAATATCCAACGGTAGAAACTAAAAACGAACAATTCTACTAGCAAGAGTCAATGTCACGTGTGAACTGTCTAACACGTGAGAGGACAGTCCGGTAAGTGTGTCTCCGATCAAGTGATTAGAATATTCGATGGCGATGGCGAGTGAGTTGGTTCAATGCATCACTTGATGCGGCAGGAGATTGGGCCATGCAGATTTTTTTTGTTGCTAAATTTACTATAAATATATTCTCCACCTTTTGTATTGTAATGGAAACTGATCAGCATTTGATATGTAATTGAATTATAAAGTATTTTTATTTAAAAATATATTAAAATAATATGATTTTTATTTTTCAAAATTTATTTTTTATCTTAAATTATCAACACGATTCAAAATCATTAAAATAAACATTCTAATAAGCTTGTTATTTATAATAAAATACATCCTAATTTTAAGAGTTTCATACCGGTTGAAACTATATTTTACTTTAATTGCTATATAAAAAATATATAATTAATTAAAATACATCCTAATTTTGTATGAGTTTCTTTAAAAGCTCTCTTCATAAATCTTAATTAAAAAAAAATACTGCAATTCATAATTTTTTTAAATCTATATTTTCAAATAATAACCAAGAAAATATCCAAATACACACTAAACCAGCTCTTAGAAACAAGATTGATAGAATTTTTATAAAAATAAAAAAACATGTGATCAGCATCTTTTATCCTTGTTAAATCCCACTCACTCACTCTTCTATTCGCCATTCCCTACCTGAGTGCTCGGGAGTGTGTCCCCCTTTCTTACACTTCCATTTCACTTTAAAGACGAAGACTGCTCAGTCAGTAGCAGAGCTCAAACACTCTTCTATTTTCAATCACAATGCTTTCTCTTCTCTGTCTCCTCTCTCTCCTCTCCCTTACAACCTCTTCTTCGACAAATGAGCAGCCAAGAACCTTCATTGTCCAAGTCCAACATGACACCAAACCCTCTATTTTCCCCACCCACCAGCACTGGTACATCTCCTCTCTCTCCTCCATCTCCCCTGGAACCACACCCCGTTTGCTCCACACTTACGACACCGTCTTTCATGGCTTCTCAGCCAAACTTTCCCTCACTGAAGCCCTCAATCTCCAGACCCTCCCTCACATCGTTGCTGTCATCCCTGAACGCGTGCGTCACCTTCATACCACGCGCTCCCCTCAATTCCTCGGTTTGAGAACATCCGACAGTGCTGGTCTGCTTAAAGAGTCGGATTTCGGGTCCGATCTTGTGATCGGAGTCATCGACACTGGTATTTGGCCTGAACGACAGAGCTTCAATGACCGTGAATTGGGTCCTGTCCCGTCCAAATGGAAAGGGGTTTGTGTTAGTGGCAAAGACTTCCCTTCAAGTTCTTGTAATAGAAAGTTAATAGGAGCTCGCTTTTTCTGCAACGGATATGAAGCAACGAACGGCAAAATGAATGAGACTACCGAGTATCGGTCGCCACGTGACTCTGATGGCCATGGCACTCACACTGCTTCCATTGCTGCCGGAAGATACGTTTTTCCGGCATCTACATTTGGCTATGCACGCGGGGTTGCTGCTGGAATGGCTCCAAAAGCTAGACTCGCTGCTTATAAGGTTTGTTGGAATGCCGGTTGTTATGATTCTGACATTTTAGCTGCATTTGATGCTGCTGTTTCTGATGGGGTTGATGTTATTTCATTAAGTGTTGGAGGTGTTGTCGTGCCTTACTATTTAGATGCTATTGCAATTGGGTCTTTTGGTGCTGTGGATTGTGGGGTTTTTGTATCTGCTAGCGCTGGTAATGGTGGACCTGGAGGTTTATCTGTTACTAATGTAGCTCCATGGGTAACTACTGTTGGTGCTGGAACAATTGATAGGGATTTTCCAGCTGATGTTAAGCTTGGAAATGGGAAGGTGATTTCTGGTGTCAGTCTTTATGGGGGGCCAGGTTTGGCTTCAGGGAAGATGTATCCAGTGGTTTATGCTGGGAGTGGTGATGGTGGAGATGGTTATTCTGGTTCATTGTGTGTAGAGGGTTCTTTAGATCCTAAGTTTGTTGAAGGGAAAATTGTATTGTGTGATAGAGGGGTTAATTCTAGGACTGCTAAAGGTGAGGTTGTGAAGATGGCTGGAGGGGTTGGGATGATTTTGGCTAATGGGGTTTTTGATGGTGAGGGTTTAGTTGCTGATTGTCATGTTTTGCCTGCTACTGCTGTTGGTGCTTCTGGTGGCGATGAAATTAGAAAGTACTTATCTGCGGCCGCTAAATCGAAGTCATCACCTCCTACTGCTACTATTGTTTTTAAAGGGACCAGAGTTAATGTTAGGCCTGCACCAGTGGTGTCTTCGTTTTCAGCTAGAGGGCCAAATCCTGAGTCCCCTGAAATTTTGAAGCCTGATGTTATTGCTCCTGGTTTGAACATCCTTGCTGCTTGGCCTGATAAAATTGGACCCTCTGGGATTCCATCTGATAAGCGAAAAATTGAGTTTAATATTCTTTCAGGTACATCAATGGCTTGTCCACATGTTTCCGGGTTAGCTGCTTTGTTAAAGGCAGCTCACCCTGAATGGAGTCCGGCAGCAATAAGGTCGGCCTTGATGACAACTGCTTATACAGTTGATAATCGAGGCGGAACAATGCTTGATGAGTCTACTGGAAATGTTTCTACTGTGTTAGATTTCGGTGCTGGCCATGTTCACCCACAAAAGGCCATGGATCCTGGGTTGATCTATGATATTACATCTTTTGATTATATAGATTTTCTCTGCAATTCAAATTATACACTTAACAACATTCAAGTGGTCACTAGGAGGAATGCAGATTGCAGTGGAGCTAAAAGGGCAGGCCATGCAGGGAACTTGAATTACCCTTCATTATCTGTTGTGTTCCAACAGTATGGCAAGCATCAGATGTCTACACATTTTATTAGGACAGTGACAAATGTCGGGGATGCAAAATCCGTGTACAAAGTTACAATGAGGCCACCTGGTGAGACTGTGGTCACGGTTCAGCCAGAGAAACTTGTGTTCAGGAGGGTGGGGCAGAAATTGAACTTCCTTGTCAGAGTGCAAACGACAGCAGTGAAGCTGGCACCCGGGGCCTCTAGCATGAGGAGTGGTTCCATAATTTGGTCTGATGGAAAGCACACTGTCACTAGTCCCATTGTTGTGACTATGCAGCAACCTCTTTAATTAGTTTGGTCTTTAAGGGGATTTAGGAAGTTTTCTCTATTTTCACTCTTTTTAGGTTTCTCTGTCATACTTTATCTGTATCTCTGTAAAATGAAAATGCGTGGGGGTTTTCTATATCAGGAAGCGAGTGGAGTTGGGGTTTGTATGCCGAGTGAAGTCATGATTTGCTTGAGATAAGAGGTGACGATTGGATTCGAAGGTGTAATCTTTGTAGTCAAATCGCAGAATCAAGAATGTATGTAGACAATGCTTTGTGTATGGAATATGAAGCCAAAACATAATGAAAAGATCTCTCTTTTCTTTTTAGAAAGCCTTGGTGTAGAATCTCAAATAATAATTTTACTATTTAGTGCATGTGGGAAGAGATGCACTACATATGATTGTATATTGAATTGTATTTCCTAGTCAAAGCAGCTGAAGAACAAAGACACCATATAACGACAATCATTAGGACAAAAACCATGTGGGGCTGTTAACTTGATGTTGTAAATTAACTAAATTCCTGTTATTTTTGTGTTAGTGATACATCACGAGTGTTGCTGCTGTTCATGGGATGCAAAATTCTGGTGTGCTTCTCACAGACACAGGATTTAACTGGATTATATATATATATATATATAAGAAAGCAACTAGCATGCATACAAACTTAAAAAAAATGAATTATATAAATATTTATTGCTTAAACATGTATGTAAAGAGAGCAATATGTTTAAAAAGATTGTTTACTGATACTACTTTTTAAAGCACTCAAAATATATTTAGATAAAAACTTTGTTATTGTCAATAATCAATTATTTTTTTTTAAGATTTTATTAATCATCACTTTATATATGAAGAAATATGTTTACAAATATATAGATTTTAAATATGTTTCTTTAAGATTTTATTAATCAAATATATTTAGATAAGCAATATGTTTACAAATAAATTGAATGCAATCAACCTCTTAGCATTTCAACACTTAAAATTTCAACAGCATTACCTTGATTAATTGCTTATCAAGGTTCGCAAACTTAAAAGGTCTTTATAAAAAACTTATTCTAAGCTCTAGAATATATGAAGAAAAACATAGTAGAAAATGTTGGAAAGAAGCTATAAGAGATGCTGCTTGGCGTGCAAAATATCTCTCATTCAACCTCCTTTTATATTAATTTTAGAATCAAAATTGATGCAAAAATAATCATGGTAATTATTAGGATTAATTCTTATCATTTTACTTTAATTACCAAAACCTAATAGTTTTTACCTT
>Ga0325411_1002509_pt1 | contig 20830 bp, 20 predicted proteins | sample PopdelMetagenome_13_FD_206181 | JGI IMG/M metagenome (GOLD analysis project Ga0325411, IMG submission 206181) | Populus deltoides microbial communities from Bellville, Georgia, United States - Xylem-PdIQD-R4 | ecosystem: Host-associated > Plants > Phyllosphere > Stem > Wood/Secondary xylem...
CATATCTAGTAGTTATGTTGGCATACATACCATACTAATTTATTATAATATGAATAAAAACTTATTTCTTTATTGTAGCTAGTAAATATGCTATCATCACCAAGATTAATCCACGGGCTGCTATTTATTATCAGATGATTCTAGCTTGTGGTGGTACCGTTGTTCCCTTCAGCTTGCTTAGACGTCCTCTTGCGCTTCTTTGTATAGCTAACTCCTCTTGATTTAGCTTGAAAATCCCTAACCTCCCTCAAGAAAATCCTCACCGCTCTTGCACCAAAAGGATTCTCTTCAGGCTTTCCTCCATGAGCCTCATAGGCTGCTCTAAGTCGTCCAATGAGTGCGTCAAGACTTCCCCAGGCTTGTCGGAGTGGACAGGGGCACAGTGCTGGTGGTTTAGGGTGGCCAAAGAACTGACAAGTCTGGTGGTGGACCTTCGTCTTGCCAAACTGGTCAAGGTAACAAAGGAATTCAAGGACATGGGTGCCGTTACACCTGGTAAATGAGAGGGGAGGCTTGTGGTTTCTAAGGTACTGGCAGAAAGTGTTCCAGTCTCTACGCTTTTGGTTCTCATAGCGGCTAGGAGTAGAAGATATGGCGCTAACTGTGGTGGGAGCAGCACTGTTTGGGTTAGGGTTCATCATTATGGGGCTTGATGAATATTTTGGTGTTGTTGACGGGGTGGATATATCCATTAATGCGCACTTTAGGGTCTTGGCAGGTATATATATAGACTACAGAGAGCTAGCTAGAGTTGTTGGTGCAGGAGGAATGTTCTTATTTTAGGGTTTTCTCTCCTCGATCTTGTTTGGTTGCTTACGATTTGTGATAGGAAGGGAAAAAAAGACCCGAGACAGAAAATTTCCCCTGATTCCCTAAATATTTTCAAAGGATAGCAGATCCCAAATTTTCTTTTCATCAATTAGATGTGCAAGCAACTGATAGGATCCATTGGCACATACTATAGTCTGCCTCGATATACAAAGATGATAATATATAGGCATTTTCTTTTCCATCACATCAGGACATGCAAGCTTGGCATATATAACCAGGGGCAATAGCGACCAAGATCAGCGCAAAGCCAAGAACCGGGTGGTCATCTAGCTGATCATTTGTAGTTTCATTTCTATACTATCAAAACCTAAGAAGTTAATTTTTCAATAGAATTTACAATTTCCAAGCTCAAACTACCGAAATGCCCCCCTAGAACTTAAGAGTAAACTTCAAGCATTTGCTTACATAGAGACCGATAACAACATGGATAATATAGGAACCTTCACAGCAATTGCTATGTGCTTCCATCCAAAAGTCCTGTACCGTTATTTCCCTACAATCCATTTTCGCGCAACCCAAGGTGTAGCTTCTTGTCACCTTTTAATATCGTACAGTACTGCTCCAAGTTGCTTGCTTACATAACATCTTGAGAGGCAAAATTGCTTGGTAAAACGATGGATGCAATGCCTCCTCCTCCTCCTCCTCCTCCTCCTGCAATGTGTGTGTTTTAATCAGGCTTAGTTTGTTTACGCTGTGCAAACTATATTCTGCATGAAAAAATATAAAAAATGATAGCCATTGCATAGCCAGATAGATTCCTAGTAATTAAATGACGGACCTATCCTATCATGCATGCCCATGTTCAATGCTGAAAATGTCTGGGTTCAGATAGATAGAGAATGTTTAAAAGGGCAATGTTAATTATTTTTTAAAGTATTTTTTATTTGAAAATAATATTTTTTTACATAATTAGATTATAATAAATAAAAATCCAACTTCTTAGTTTAGTCGTCTACAAGAGAGAAGAATTAGATTTGTTTTTTTTGTAGAAGAGTAGTTAATTAATGGATAGTGCACGAAAATAAAAATAAAATATTTTTGCTAATCTAGCAGTATTTTAAATGGATAATTATAGCTAGGGAAACTATATAATATAATATAATAAATTCATTCACTGATTATATAATATAGTTTTTCAAATAATAAAAATTCAATTCTTATGGTAATATTTAACTTAATTTAATTTAATTCCATATTTACTGTCACAAGTTAAAATAATTAACAACAAACCAAGCATAAATGCACCACTGCATCATTTAATTTAATGAAATTATAAAACTTTCAATATCTCTATAACTATTCAAAATAAAAAAATGTAATAAAAACAATTCCTAACAACACTTAACTTGGGCCATGTATCAATTTGGGCTGACATTTTAAGTTTATTAGACTTCTGGTCTATCTTTGTTTAGGCCCAGATATTCATACCATGTGTCAGGACGGCGCCTATATATTATACTAATCCAATATCTCCCGCCGTCTCAAAATAAAATAAAATAAAAACAAAAACCCATTTTCTCGAGAAAACTATCAAGATTTTCTCAGAACCCAAACATCAAATCCCTGATGTTAAGTAAGGAATTGGAGCTTAACACTGTGTTGAATTGCCTGGCATCATGACCGAAGAACAAGAACAGACTTACTTCCTCGACCCAATCCGACTTTCACCTGGCAAAGGTCCATTTGGCCTTCGCTGAAAATCACGTAAAAAAGACATACCTGAATATTTCTGTAATAACTCAGAGCCCATGATCCTCCTAAACTCGTACGCCATTGGATCAATCCACCTAAAAAATAGTTTGATCCATGGATTTTAAAAAGTGGGAGGATCATGATGATACCTTGGCTGCTTTAAAAAGTGTCCTAACATGAAGCATTCGTTCACTTGGATACCAAATATGATAAATGTTAACCAATATTCAATTAAATTTTAAAAAAGTATTTATTATTGTAAAAATGATTGTTTTTAAATGTATTTTTTATTTAAAAATATATTTTTTATTTTTTAAAATTTATTTCTGATATAAGTATACTAAAATAATTTTAAAATAAAAAAAATTTAAACAAAAAAATTTTAAAAATATGCGGCTAACCACAAAAATAAATTCAGTCAAAGAGTTGAGGATCTAAAATAAAACTTATTAAAGTTGGTACACTTAATTGATAGTTATGAAAATTGATTCAATATTTAACGTGGATGGGGACAAAACGAAGTTATTTTGACGAGAAAAAATGGGTTTTCAATAACCAACCTGGACCAAAATCCGAATAGATGGGTCATCGGATTATTCACCGGGCTGGCCTGCCCGGATCTTATTGATACAGTTCAAACAGCATGTACTTCAAAAAAACAAACAAGAAGAAAAATTACTTGTCAAATCAGATCACAAATTTTGAATCTACAAGCAATCCAACAATCATCACTTCTCTTAGCTCTCAACCCTCACGTACTCCCAAAATCTCACCAACAAATGTAACCAGACAAGACAAACCCACAAATCTCCCTCCCTTTTCTCTCCTTTCCAAGTCCCAAAACACACACAAAGACAATGGATTTCTCAGCCCTTCAGTCCAGACCTTCCACAGCATCCTACTTCCCACCTCACCGAACCCAATTACACCCACGCATGCACTCTCTCGCTTCACCCTATCCTCCACAACAACAAAGCACCAAATCCCAAAAAGCCCGCAAATTTTTAATCCTTCTAGCCACCCTTTTCACCATCCCTTTCCTTTTTTACCTTTTTTCTACAGCCCAGAGGACCCACCGTTCCTCCAAGTTTGCCAACCCGAATACCCGTTTTTTTAGTGTTGTTATTGATTCGGGGCGGGGCGGGTGTAGAGTCCGGGTATATCAGTTGTTGGGGGAGGGGAATGTGGGTTTTAGTAATGGGCAGTTGCCATTGATTACTGGGTCAATGAAGGTTAGGCCTGGATTGGGTGGGTTTGTGGAGGATCCTGATAGTGCGGGTGGGTTGATTGAGGGTCTGGTTGAGTTTGCGAAAAAGTGGGTTCCAAGGAGGGAGTGGGGGAATGCTGGGGTGCAGTTGATGGTTAGCGGTAAGGAAATGGTGGGGTTGGAAGGGAAGGTGAAAGAGAGGATCTTGGAGGTGTGCAGAAAGGTTTTGAGGGCATCCGGGTTCTCGTTTAAGGACGAGTGGGCACGTGTTATTGAAGGTTTGTGATAACGTGTTTAGCTTTGTTTTGATTGTTTGTGGTATTAGGATTGTAATTTGATCCGGGTTCTGATAACGAGGGGTGTTTAAGTTAGATATGTTGATTTTCGCTTTGTAACTTCATGTTGTTAGCTAGTAAATGAAATGCTAACGAGTGAAAGGTCAGCTGATCTTGCTATGCGTTGACGTGTTTAGTGTAGGGAGATGATAGATTTGATATAGGGACTATGTAGAGGGTTAAGTGGTCTTCAGTTTTAATGGTTTTCTTAGGAAAGTTTAGTGAGTGATGCTGATTTGAATGACATGGTTCATGTTGTCTTTGATGCAGAAGAAGAAAGGGGTGTTTACTCTTGGGTTGCTGTGAACTATGTTCATGGAAGTTTGGGAAATGAAGCTGACAAAACCACTGGGATAGTAGAACTTGATGGCAATTCTTTGCAGGTTCTTTTATTGCCTGTAATTGCTGTCTACCTGCGTAAATGATGGCATAAATGCGTTATTTGCTGGTTGACGTATTGGTGTTTTGTAGCATTAATTCATTATAGGAATAGTATATCGTTCACACTTGGTAACACATGGTTTGGAATTCGTAGAGTGAAATTGAATAAAGAAGTGGAAAAACAGGAGGGAGAAAGGACAAAAAAAAAATGGGGAGAAGGGACAGTAAGGAGGATTCTATTGTGCAATATTACACAACAGATGTCATAGCCAAATATCAACATCGACAATGGTGGTTGGTGGTTACATGTGTTGTTTTAGACCTATCAATTCAAAACAGAGGTTATTAATGTCATTATAACAGGACCTTAAAATCCCATCATGTACAGCTGCTATCACTCTGTTTTATGTTAGCTGGAAGACTAATTTGCTTAAACACGGGAACAAAAAGTAGTCAATAATGGGATTGTGTTTCATACAAGTAAGTAGATTTATGGGTCTAAGGTTGCTAGTGATTCATGATACTGCAGCACCTTTCTTTTATAATTATATTGGAACCCAAATACGTTGCTGCAACTTTGTTTGGATATATGTTATTCTTTTTTGGAATTTGAACAATTTAACGAATAAATGCAGATTATATTTGCCTCAAGAGAAGTAGCACAAGTGCAATCTTCACGGAGGATCAAACTGGCTAGAGTTACTTACAACCTTCAGGCACAAAGCTTGCCAAAATTTGGCCAGGTGTTTCCATACGTATTGCTTTGCTGGCTATCAAAATGTCAAATTTTCATCTTTTTTTTTCCAGTCACTTTTCTGATTAATGTATGCTATAAAATATCAATCTGACATTCTGCTAGAAACAACCATTAACAAAATTTCTTTCAATTCTGCTCTTGCAAGATTGAAATAGAACATCTTCTGCCATAGGTGAGGGAACTCGAAATTTTTCATTAAAAATTTGAAGACTATGTTTGGAATAGAGGGTTTCAAGTGAAAGGGAAGGAATGTTTGCTTGGGAGCTTTTTACCCTTTAAAAAAAGGAAACTGAAGGGGATGGGAGGGTTTATCATCTCAGGATGGAATGCAATCATATTGTCTGTGTGTTCATTTGCTGCTATTTTGTTATCTGCATTCTGCAACAAATTTGTTGTAGAAGGCGCCTAACTAGGGAAGGACCATCGTTTTTGTACAGGATGCAGCATGGGAATCACTACATGAGCGACACAGCTCTAGAGATGTGAGTTCATGTAAGTTTTTGTGCTGACCTTTTCTTTCAGAATACTGTTATTTGAAGACTGAGTTTATTGGGTTTCTAAATCAAGGAGCGTTGCAATTTGCAGCTTGTACCGTATTTTGTCGTAGTAGCTTTAGCCACCCCTCTATTCCATTTGTTGTCAAAGCAGAAAATGGGCCCAGATGTTGTCTTTGACTACATCCATTGTGGTTAGGGGTGTTCACAGTCCCGTTCAGGCTAAAAAATCCAACCGAACCGGGTTTATAATTTTTGAGAAATTTGACCTGGACCGAACCGAAAACCAGTTTGGTTCGGTCTGGGTCGGTTTTTTCAGCTGAAAACCGGGAGACCTAATGCCTTTCAAATGGGCTTGTTTTTTCGGTTTTTAATGGGCCTATTTTAAAATGGGCTTCTGTTGCTTGGAATTAGAAGAGGAAGGTGGGGTTCCTGAAGTCTGCAAAATCCTAGCCAGCCTCTTCTGTCTACTACAGAAATTCTTCACATCAGTACCAGTCCTTCCCGACAAATACATAGCAATTCTTGCCCATTTGGGCATTTGTTCCCAAATTCTGCTCAGGATTCTATAACCACCCCCTCTTCCTCCACTGAAAACTTGCACCCACTGTAAAATCACACACAGACACAACCAAAAAAAGAAAAAAAAATCAAGAGGAAATACCATCTCTGGACAATCACACATTATTGTATTGGACTAAAAATAAAGAGAAGCGAAAACAGCCCAGGATCAAAATCTTGATAATTTATCACTACATGCATGTAAAATTGCAAAAGGTTGAAAATATAATTAACCAAGTTAATTTGATAATCATTTTTCAAGTTGGGTCTAAGCTTATTAACCCAGCAAAGATGACAAGACTTGCCAGTTCCATGTAAAAGGCTTTTGGATCGAATGGAGCTCCAATCTCGAGGACCGTATTTTTTAACATGGTTAATCAGTACTCCATCTTCTTCCACTTTCCATGGCCCTTTTCTTATTTTCCGACCACTAGACATTTGCTTCTCTGTCTCTTTCTCTCTCCATGACACGAGTCTATATGTTTTAGAAGATGAGAAAGAAGCGTGCTTTTTTTTCTTTTTTTGTTCTTTGTTATTGAGACCATATATCTGAGAAAGAGAGTGGGAGGTTGTGGGGGAGGAGAGCAAACTGTTGAGAGAGAGAGAGGAAGGTGAGGGTGGATGCGGGAGGAAAGGAAATGAGTGAATTAGGGTTTCAGAGAAAATAAGCCTTTTATACTCTGGGTGGTTTGGTTTGAGCTACAAACTGAACCGGTTTGATTCGGTTTGAACAGTTCAGAAGTTTGAACCCAATCCCAAACCGAACCTGAAATTTGTTGGGTTTTTTTTCTTGGTTCGGTTTTTTCAGTTAATTTTTTTTTTCCAGCTTTCTCGGTTGTTCGGTTTTTTTTGAACACCCCTAATTGTGGCTGTGCAAATACTTTCAAATCTGTAACTCTGTTCAAAGAAAAGTGTGGCTGCAAAATTTATGGTTTGAATTGTGAACACTACATCTCTAGTTAACGTTGAAGAGGAAAGAATTTACCTTAAATTATGTGGCCACATTTTGCATATTTCACTCTTGGTGGTGATATATTACATGTATGAGTCCTCGTTCTAGTGACAAACATTTATTGCATGCATGATTGATGTTCTAATTTCAGAGTTGAAAAATGCCCTTGGATCACCAATCATAGCAAGTGCCATTATATTTGTTGTGCAGCATCAATATATAGGGAGGGTTTTGTTGGTAACCCTTGCATTCCCCAAGGATATGATCTGGCATCCAATATAAGTGACCCAAAACTTCTGATGTCTCATGGAACTGGAAACTTTACTGCATGCAGACTTGAAGTTCGGGCATTGTTGAAGAGCAGACAAGGTATCTTCTGCTCTTTCATCTTGATGGGGTTTTGTGATGCTTGTATGATTCGATCTTATTTTTTTGCACTCTATTTGACCTGTGCTTTATAATGATTCTTGAACAGAAAGTCTTCCATTTACTTGAGCATTTTGGATTTGGAATTTATAGGAGAGAAATATAGAACTTGTGTGTAGCCCATGTTTAGTATTATTGCAAATATGGAACAGTAAAGATGAAAATAATCTCTGCTGTTCTTGAATGGATTTTCAGACTAATTGGCCAAGCAAACTTGCAGGCCGAGTTTACTTGGTGGTCAAAATATGCTTCAAAATTGAACTATTCAACATCCCATTACATTGTTCTAAGCCCCTAACTGGATCAGCTATTCTAAACCTCTGACTTAATCACCTGGATACCGAGAAAAACTGAAGCTTCTTTTTGTATTCTAATAAACAAAAGATTTCTAAATACTACAAGTATTGAGCTTCTAAGCGATGCTCTTGTTAGCTGGTATCAAAATAATACTAAAAGTGCATGTAAACTACACATGTTCAGTTTGTCCTATCTGTTCTCAGTACTCTCTCAACCATGCAGATTTGTCATTGCTGCGGGCATTTATCTTCTAATAGAGTTATTAATTGTCAGCTGATCTTTTCCTTGGATAAATTGTTTGATGTGTTCAAAAGCCTATTGATTTTTTTAATTTAAAAGAAAAGAAAAAACCTTGGTATTAATTCTTTTTTCAATTTTGTTCTTTTATGCAGAGAAATGCTTGCGTCGACCTTGCAACATCGACTCCCCTCTTTTCACGAGGCTACAAGGCAAGCCTGTTTCTCAAGACAACTTGTTCTTTGCTTCTGAGGTTTGTGAATAATGACATGACTTGAAATTAAGGGCAACTCTTTTGCTACATAATTTGAAACGCATATCATATGTGTACATTCTTTTATGTATAAAAAATGCACCTATATCATCCTGTTCTTGTATCCGTGTTTGTGCTCTATCTCTCTCTCTCTAGTTTTCACTTACAAAAATGGTAGGAGGGTGAACAGATTGTAACTGTTCTGACCTGCTTCTTCATAGCAGTGCCATACCTAACACATAGCAGACGTCCTGCAATTTTTCTCTCTAATTGTTACCTTTTCTTGCCTGTAAGTACTAAACCTTGTACAGTTTTTTGGGCTGGTTCCTAGGGTTTCTTTGTTCGAATTAGAGGCAGCTGGGAAACACTACTGTGAAGATGACTGGGATAAACTGAAAGACCAGCATCATGGCATCGATGATTTGGATTTGTTGAGATATTGTTTCTCTTCTGCCTACACGGTGGCACTGCTGCATGACAGCTTTGGAATATCAATGAATGATAGAAGGTACCATTGCTCTCCTTGCACCTATGTCAATCTTCTCCTTGCATTCTTTTGTGAAACTTGCATCTAATTCATCTCCTTGCACCTATGTCAATCTTCTCCTTGTATTCTTTTGTGAAACTTGCATCTAATTCATCCTGGCCTCAGTTGTTGGTTGGAGATATTTGCAGCCTTGTTTAATATAGCAACCTGTTTCTCTAATCCGCGGGAAAACCATCATAAGTCGAAAATGGGAATAAGTTGCACATGGTAAAAGTTTCAGGTCAAAACCGCATGCACTCGACTATTACCAGTCAATCTTGGAGAGACTGGGCCATTGATTTAGCCAAACTTTTCATTTGAGTTGCAAATGACGTGTCTTGGTTTGAATTAGTAAACTGGTCTTCTAATGTCTTAATGTGTAAACGGTGAATGTGCAGTTGTATGTGCTCGGATGAGCATACATGTTTGTGTGGACGCATAAATGTTTCAAAATGTTTGAGTTTTACCGCCTTTGAGAAAACAGTTTTTCTTCAGCATGCTATCTTTGATATCCAGCATAGAAAAAAATCCGTCACTAATAAATTATTTGCATAAGAACTTTTTTTTTTATACTTGAATCAAAATATCAACCTCTTTTTTTTTGTTTTTTGCAGGATTGGATTTGCAAATCATACTGGAAGCGTTCCTTTTGACTGGACTCTTGGTGCTTTCATCTTTCAATCAATGCTGGAGCCCCTTGAATCGGAAATCAATAACCCTGATGAGATTGTTGGAAATGAGTCGGTGACGTATTTCTCATTATTTGCTATTCTTTTAATAGCTTTGCTCGCTGCATTTTTTGTATTGCAATTGCGAAAACCACAGTTAAAAACAATTTATGACCTCGAAAAGGGCCGATATATAGTCACACGCGTGCCCAGATAATTTTGTCCCTCACCTGAGTTCCTGTTCATGCAAGAATGATCTGTAAATTCTGCTGTATCTTTCGGGATTCAATCAATCATTTCTTGATATTAATGTGTTTCTGAGAGAGAGGGCTCGTCCACTGTAACATCAGTTACCATGTCAAGAAATATAATGGAATGAACAGCAAGGGGTCCCTCTCTTTTCTTAGTGTAGACGAAGATGACTGTAAAATTAAATGCAGATGTCTGGACATTAAAATTTTGTCATCGAGTTGTTTGAAAGCAAGTAATGCTTGGTTCCAGTTTGAGTTTTGGAGTATGGACAATGGAGGGCTTGCATCAATGCTCCTTGCACAATGGAATTGATGTGAAAAATCTTTATTCGTTTTTTGAATACTGACTACTTAACTAAGAAAATAATAAAGCCTAGTCTTGAATAAATATTCTTGAAAACGTTTTGTACCAAGCTAGTCTCATCAGCAAAATAGAAGGGTGAAGATGTTTCTGACACGAGGGAATCTTGGCCCTAAAGTCCAGGAAGTAGAAGAATTTGAAATTAGACGAGCAGGGCCAGCCCACAAGAGAAAATAATATGTAAAGATAAGGCCTTGCAGGAAAGATAGATTGGGTTGAATAAGGCACTTCCCTTTTTTTCCAATTCAAAATTCATTTTTTTCTTTCTAGATTAGATCTCAATCCATCCACCAATTCTTGATTAAGTCCCTAAAAGATTCAACGTTCCACGCTGAGTTCTTGTGTTATTAATAATTACTAATATTTTACAAGGGTGAATGAATTATCTGGTTTCCTAGAATATCCATAAAAACTTGCTCAAATTAACAAAAAAAAAAGTTTTTCTTTATATTTTTCAGGTAATTTAAATTACATTAAAAAAAATGATTTAGTGGTTGTTTTTTAAAGTATTTTTAATTTGAAAAAAATATCAAAATAATAATTTTTTATTTTAAAAAAATTATTTTTACAAATATTAATTTAAAGCAAAATAAAATAAAAAAATTCAACTTGAAAAACATTTTTAAAACATAAAAATCAATATACCCTACGTCTATACATGTCCCTCGTGGATTAAAAAATTATATAGAGAAAAAACTGATAAATTAATTGTTTTTGGACGAGATTGAAAATCAGATAATACATCAGGGATAACAAAGTAATTGCCCAAAACTTTTTTAAAATAAATAAAAAGATCCCAAAATGAACGACAGACGAACATAGAGAAAAAGTTGAGAGAAAGGACCAGAAAAGCGAAAAAACCCACTCAAAAAAACAAAACCCTAGCTCTCCCTCTCACTTCACTACTCTCGCGCTCTCTCTCAATCTACAACAATGGCAGCCATGATGGTAAGCAACGAACTCTCTCTATTTTCGCATCCAATCTGTAACTAACTTACTAACTAACTCACCGACTCTGTTTGTGTGTTGAAACGAGAGCAGCAACCGCAGATCATACTACTGAAAGAAGGAACCGACACGTCGCAAGGCAAAGCGCAGTTACTAAGCAACATAAACGCGTGCACGGCGGTGGCGGATGTGGTGAGGACGACGTTAGGACCTCGTGGTATGGATAAATTGATCCATGACGATAAAGGAAATGTCACCATTTCTAATGACGGCGCTACTATTATGAAATTGCTCGATATTATTCATCCTGCCGCCAAGATCCTTGTTGATATCGCCAAGTCTCAGGATTCTGAGGTCATTAATTAATATATATCTATAATTTTGTTGATTATTTTTTTAAATTTCTGTTATTATTTTCTTTCGATAGTGGAGATGCGAAATGTTGTGCCTGTGTTTTTTTTTATGTCGGTTTGAATTGATTGTTAATGTGAATTTTCAAGCAAATGTGATACTCGAATATATATTGGGATGAGGCTACTGGCGTTTTCAACCAGGGGGAGAGTATGTTCTTGGAGAATTAGAGTGGCTTAACTGTTTTGCAAAGAATGAGAAGTTGTGAAGGTTCAGGAGGGGCGTAGAGGAGGTTGATTTTTAAATTTATTGTGTTTGCTAATGGGAGGACGATTTTTCCGACATTCTTTGTTATAATATGGATGGTTACTTTTTTTAAACTCCTAGAGCATTGTATGAAAAAAAAAAAATACATGAGCCGTTTATTGTTGAAGATAAAAGTTAAACCATTTCTTTTGTTGTGCTACAGGTTGGTGATGGTACTACTACTGTAGTTCTACTTGCAGGAGAGTTTTTGAAAGAGGCTAAACCTTTTGTAGAGGACGGGGTCCACCCACAAAATTTAATACGGAGTTATCGAACTGCATGCAATTTGGTACGCGATTGTTATATTTGTGGTTGACATGTTGGGACTTGTTTTCTGGCATCTTAAATATTGAAAATGATGTTATAGGCAATTGAGAAGGTCAAAGAACTAGCTTCTAGTATAGAAGGAAAAAGTCTAGAAGAGAAGAAGAGCTTATTGGCTAAATGTGCTGCTACAACATTATCGTCAAAACTTATTGGTGGTGAGAAGGAGTTCTTTGCATCAATGGTTGTGGATGCTGTGATTGCGATCGGGAATGATGATAGGCTAAATATGATTGGAATAAAGAAGGTAAATGTATATGCTTTCATAGCTTTTCTTCCTATGTTTTGTTGTCTTATTCTTCAAGTTATTTTGTGGTAATTGACAGTTTTATAAATAGCTGAAAAACATAGAATTTGGGAAATTATGTGGGTTTGATTTTGAAATGCTGAGCACATTTTACAATGAGAGCGATTTGTAGAATCGATAATCACGTGGGCTATAAATTGTCAAGGAAGCAAGAGATTCTGAACTTGCACTTGGATTGTGTTCATCATCTCAGAATTTCATTCATATTATTGTTGTGCCAAGCTGGTGGCGTTACAACAACTTTAGGTTGATAAGTTGCTAATCTCTCATCACTTGAAGCCACCAGGGCTCAAAGCTAGCCTTCTGTTGAATGAAATTTCTAGTTGCTTGCCTCACCTCTCTGATTGGAATCCGGCTGATTTTATGCAACTGTTACACTTCAGTTAGCTCAACTTCTTTTGTTTATTTCACTATTGTAGAGATGGCTATTCTTCTTAATGACAAGCTCTAGATCTTGGCTGAGTTCTGTGATGTAGGCTGGATTTTACTGCTTAAATCCTCCATTGCTCAGCTTCTTGGAAGACTCAATCAATCAGTTATCATATGGTTGCATGTCGTGGAACTGTCTTTTTTTTAGTCACAGGAGTGATTCTGAATTCTGTTCTCTTATAGAGTTCCGTATCACAGTGTAGTAGCTTACATGTGATGCTTCAGAATTGATGCATGTCTTTTGTTACTTGTTTTCAAGTAAAATTGTTCTGAGTTCTGTCCAAGAAGTTTGGCAATTTATTTGTTATGTTTTTAAAGGCTGGGATGTTTTCTTAAGTTTTGCCTTTTGGCTACCAGGCATTCCTGTGTCATTGATCTCCCCTCACCCTCCCCACTTATCTTCTCACATATCAACTTTTTCATTATTCTTTTGGATGGATGACTGGTGTTGGTTTGAAATATTTTCCTGACATTAGTATGTTATGAAAAATCTTGATTTCCTTGAGTGCATGGGTGTTTGCCTCCATAGGTCCCAGGTGGTAATATGCGAGATTCATTTCTGGTGAATGGTGTTGCCTTTAAAAAGACGTTTTCTTATGCGGGGTTTGAACAACAACCAAAGAAGTTTGTAAATCCTAAGATACTCTTACTCAACATTGAGTTGGAGCTGAAATCTGAGAAAGAAAATGCAGAGATAAGGTGGGATCCTTATTTTATCTTATAATACATTCATTATGAGAATTCCCCAACTATTTCAGGGTCAAGGCTGTTGTTGTTGTTGATATTTCTTTTAAAAGCTGATTACCCCCTGCTACTTTTCACTTGCTGCAGGCTGTCAGATCCATCTCAGTACCAGTCCATTGTTGATGCAGAATGGAATATAATATATGATAAGTTGGATAAATGTGCACAGAGTGGGGCAAAAATTGTTCTTTCACGCCTTGCAATTGGTGATCTTGCAACACAGGTGGGTGTCCTTTGTATCCTAAATGCTCTGATCCATTTCCAAGGTTCTGAAGTTCTGATTCTAATCTGAAAATGCATGGCATGTACATCTTCTTTGAGATTTTTTGGTTAATTGTTTAGGTGGTGGTTATTCTTGTATGAGCCTTTTTTTGGTCTTTCTGCTCATAAAATTGTTCTTCAATTTGTCTTTTTTTTTATAACTAGATTTAGCTGCAGGAGTACCTATTCTCCACAAATAATGCATGCTTGTTTTCTTTTTATTCTAACAGGATTGGTGTAGGTACCAATAAGTAGGGTACCAATAAGTAGTGGATTTTCTCTTTAAGAATTCTTTTACATTTTCACAAACATTTGCCAGAAAGTTCTCTATGATTTTATATGTTAGTCTCCTTTCCTCTTCACAGTATACTCCTTTTTTATGATTTTGATCAGGTAGTTCATCATATGGAATTTTGAAGGGAGACTGGACTTATTTAACTCTATGGCTATCAGCCTTGCTGAAAACTTTTCTTTTCTGTCTCTTTTGGATTATTAGTGGCATATTAATTACATTCTCTGTTGTAACAGTATTTTGCTGATAGAGATATTTTCTGTGCTGGTCGTGTAAGTGAAGAAGATCTGCAAAGAGTTGCTGCTGCAACTGGTGGAACTGTACAAACAACTATCAACAACGTAATTGATGAGGTCTAGCATTAACTTGAAAAAAACATGTTCAAAGTTTATTATATGCTTGTTAACATTTTCTTTTCTTCTTTATTCTCAATTTTCATTCTTGTCTGTTGTTTGGCCAAAAGGTTCTTGGGACTTGTGAGATTTTCGAGGAAAAGCAAGTTGGAAATGAGAGGTTTAATATTTTCAATGGATGCCCTTCTGGAACTACAGCCACTATTGTTCTTCGTGGTGGAGCAGATCAGGTAGGTCACTGTTGAAGTTGTGGCAAACTATTCTGCATTGGTTTATTCTTACTTTGGATTTTCCATATACTATCATTATCAGTTCATTGAAGAGGCTGAACGGAGTCTACATGATGCAATCATGATAGTTAGAAGAGCAATGAAGAACTCAACCGTAGTTGCTGGTGGTGGTGCTATAGATGTATGAAATCCTATTACATGTGATGCATCATTATTATTTATATCTGAACGCATTTTAGGCAATAGTGACCAAACCAGTGATTTGCATGGCAGATGGAAATAAGTCGGTACTTGAGGCAGCATGCTCGCACAATAGCTGGGAAGTCTCAGCTGTTTATCAACTCTTATGCAAAAGCCCTCGAGGTAATTAGCTAGTAGTGTGATGTTTTATTGTGGCATGGACTACCTTCATGTATGTGGTTTAGAAACTGTGAAAATGACCCCTATTATTGTGATCTTATGGATCTTGCTTGACTAGGTAATTAATTTTGAGCTTGTCATAGTTTATATCAAAATCTTTGAAGATTATGCTGTTATAAATTTTACCTGTCATGTCTTATTGGTGAAAATCCACATCTTAATGTTTTCCCATAATTTTTTTACTCCCTGTCCAATGAGGTCATTCTGTGATTCTGTGCTCAATTACTAAGGAACTCAAAAAATGTACTTGATGATTTCAACTGCCAATCTTGAGCATTTCATGTAACCTTATTTCTATAATGCCCCACCTAAAGCTGAATTTCTGCAAGAGCTAGCTAGTCTCTCGCTTTCCCTGGCTAACAAAATGAGATCTTGGAGCTGTTTTGTTAGTGATGATTTATGCTAAACACTTTAGATTGAAATATGGACTTTGATTATAAACTTAGTATGTTATTCCACATTCTTGCTGCAGGTTATCCCACGACAACTATGTGATAATGCTGGGTTTGATGCAACTGATGTGCTGAACAAATTAAGACAGAAACATGCACTTCCATCTGGTAGGTGTTCATTTTTAATTATTTTAATTGCCTTCTGAAACATTCTCTGTGTGGCCTTGCTTGAATACTTTTAGTAGGTTTTGCTGTTGATAAACTACCTTCTTGCCAGTAAAAGGGCTTTGTATCAATGGCTTTGTGTAGCAGATCTTTTTCTCCTTCACAGTTTTTGTCATTTAAAAGTAGTAAACTTTTTTAACAGGTGAGGGTGCACCATATGGAGTGGATATCAACACCGGTGGAATTGCAGATTCTTTTGCAAACTTTGTTTGGGAGCCAGCAGTTGTAAAGGTGTCTATATCTTCATTTATTTGATTTGCCTTCTTTTTCCTTCATTTCTGCTTGTTGAACCCTATGTGATTGAAATCCTTGACTCAGATCAATGCTATCAATGCTGCTACTGAGGCTGCTTGTCTGATCTTAAGTGTGGACGAGACAGTAAAGAATCCCAAGGTAATGTTAATGCTGCCTTGTGTTGGTTAGAAATGAAATATTATCCTGAGATCCTCGGGTTGTGGGGTTTGCTCCTTGGGATAATAAGCTGTCCCACTTGGCAATAGCCAACATGTGTACTGTAATTATTAAGTGTACGAGTGAGATTTGCTACACCATAGTACATATCAAGGTACCTTTGTCCCTCAAATGCTATCCAACGTGCTAGTGAAATATGCTACCACATAATACACATATTATGGTACCTTTGTCTGGAGAAAAAAATGTTTTAAATGTTTGTGTTAATTTTCTATCAGATTATAATGGATTTTGTCGTCCTATATTATGACAGCCTGTGCCAAGTTAAATTAAAGCCGAAATTAACCCCTTTTTTTGTGAGCAAAAAAATAACACGGGCCTCTATTCATACGCTTCTGTTTTTAAGCTGATTGTTTCCATCACATTTGATGTTGCAGTCTGAAAGCGCTCAGGGAGAAGCAGCTGCAGGTGCTATGGGTGGACGTGGAGGAGGTGGTTTCCGTGGTCGTGGACGTGGGATGCGAAGACGATGAGCTCACCGAATTGCAAGTTTTGTTCTCTTGATTTTAGTTTATGATGGGGTTTTCAATGTATTTATCAATGGGACTGAAATGATCAATCTGAACGTTTGGTATTTTGAATCTGCGTGGCTTTTATATTTGAAAGTTGATCAGTTCACTGATTGGTAGCAACTTTCTGGATTATGGCTGCAGCTTACTTTTGTTTCTTGCCCTCCCCATTTGTCTGCAGGAGAGATATTTTGTATTCTTGTTTCCTTTCTTGCTGAGGAAATAGTAAAAGGCAATAGAACTCACTCTTTGTTGCATTTTTGTACTTGTATTTTTATTCCATCTTCTTGTATTTTACTGTATTTTAAATATTATGATCAAAATCTTTGTATTTTTCTGTACTTGTGATTTAAATAGTAATATTCAGAAAATAAAAATTTCATAATTCACTACATCTCGAAGTATTCTAGGCATGGATAGTTTTACCTGGATCGAGTATCATATGGAAATAATTTTATAATATCTAAGAAAATAGATTTTTATCCTTTATATATATATAAAAAAGATTTGTCATCATATTCAGTGTAGATGGTATTTCTCCATAATATACTTGATGAAAATGGCGAATTAATCTTGTCAGTAAATAAAAATAAATTCATAGAATAATTCATGTTGTATAATTTTGTTCAGTTGCAAATTATGAAGTTAAATATAGGAGGTTAAAGTCAACTATCCACAAAACAGAAGAAAATTAACAATTCGAGAAAAAACTCCTAGACCTAGAAAGCCTTTTTTAAAATTAATTATTGCAATGTTATTTAAGAAATCATTTGATTATATCATGTTTTTTAAATGAGATTAGACTTTTCTATGAGCCTAACATAAAACATATTATAAGCAAATTATCATGAATTTTCAATGAAAATAAAATATTTATTATTTTTATATGATTTTAATGAATTAATTATTTTTTGAATTTTCATACCATCAGATAAAAATTATAAAGATGTTAATTTCTATTTTTATTTGAGTCTTTTTTAAGATGAAAATAAGTTTTTTGTTAAAAAATTGCTACAAAAAAAAAAAGAATGTTTCCAATAAAAACATTAATAAAAAAAAGGGGAGTTTTTGCTTTCAAAAATACATTTAAGATACATTTAAGAATATTTATTTCAATTACTTTGATTTTTTTATTAAAATGATGTTATAAATAGCAAAAGATATTTTTTGTCAAAAGAATAATATAAATAATTAGCCGGGAACTTTGCTTAAGAAATGTTTTCTCTCTGTTAGTTAGAATTTAAATCTTTGAAACCCTTACGAATAATTATTTTTATTGTTTTATAATTAAATAAAAATTATTTTGAAAATTACCCCGTTAAGTCGCGTCGGATTTAGCAAGACTAACCACAGAAAACGTGAATACTGTTGTGGTTAACATGATCATTGACTTCTACCAAAAGCATAAAGTAACGGCATCTGCTCAAATAGAATACAGCATCAGAAAGGCTGAACCCAACTTTGGTGTTAATTTGGATTTTTCATGGTTTCGCCTCCAACACAGAGAATTTTCACAACTGCATCATCTTTTGACTCGATACAGAATTCTGGGTCAAGCTCGAATTCACGCTCATTAAATTTCCAGCCACTGATCCTTCTAGTTTTCATTCTTGGACCCGCTGAGTCAGTATCAGTACCGACAGTAAGCTTGATGTCCCATCATGTAAAGCTTTGGCTTCTTCAAATCTTTCTTCAACATTAGGCAACCCATTGAAAACTTTCTTGAACAAAAAGTCTAATCCTTCACAGTTCTTGAAGAAAGAATATTCTAACAGCTGATCAGCAGAAGCTCTCTTTGAAGGGTCTTGATCAAGACAGGAAGCGACCATATCTTTGAACTCTTTAGAAAACCTTTTGTTCTTGAAATCTTTGCTGTGCTTCTCATGATCATGATAATCAAAGAACTACCCAAATCTCTTCTTTATCTTCATGATCAAAGACTTTGAAGGAGGAATGAGGTGAGAGAAAGGAGGTCCACCATGTGCTAATTCTAAGGTAGTAATACCGAAAGACCATATATCAGACTTGAAACTATAACCTGTACCTGAGTAATTTATAACCTCTGGTGCCATCCAATATGGGGTCCCTGAAAAATCAGTTTACCTCATTGTTGATGAGGAAGACGATGAGGATGATTTCACAATTAATGATGCTTGAGTCGTAAATCGAGACCGGCATGCCAGAATACTCGAGTTTTATGCTGCCATTATCTGTGTGATCCAAAAGAATGTTGCCTCCCTTGATATCTTTGTGAAGTAGCCTTGATCATGAAGATAACACAACCCCTTCAGGGTTTCTTTGAGAACTACACCAATGCATGGCTCTAGTAGGCCATCAGGAAAACAAGAAGAGACCATGGATTGGAGACAACCAGCAGCCATGCAAAGCATAACCACCCAAAAACAGTGACCAACAACGGAAGAACAATGGGAAGCAAGAACGTTAGGGTGTGAATGAAGCGGCATGGACCATGGTCATGGTGTCATATCTGAGACTATCAAAAACAGCTGGAGAAGATCAATGAGTTTGATAGCAACCACGCTTGATGTCACAAGCATTTCTGGAATGAGGCGATTGCAGGTATCTAAGCTATGAAGAAGGGAGAAGAATTGTGTCAGGGTTTCAAGAATTTAAATGACAAGTGACCGTCACACTCAAAGCACCGTTTCACCTCTTATTTTACGCACCGTTTTATTCCAGTTTCTTTTAATCTTTCGTTTGTTTTAAGATGTCCACATGTTGCAATTTCTTTAAGCTCAGGAGGGTGTTTAGAGAAGCAATAGTTTATATATAGGACAGCTACAGACTTTGGCATATTATGCAACAAATTATGATGAATGTTTGAGGAATCATCTGTTGGTTCCCATTGCGTTTTCTTCTTCTTCATTTCACCATTGCATTTGACAGTCTATCCTTGCTAGGTTAGACAACTTTTTCACTATAGCATTCCTGGATTACTTCCAGGCTGGTTCTATGAACATCTCTCCTGCAACACTTGACTGCCAGACGTCGTTGTGGAAACATATTGCTTTGTGAACTGTGGTCCTAGCGCCACCACCAATCTCTTTCAAGATCATGTACGCATCTGGATTCGCTGGGTAATGAAGTTGAACCCATTTGGACTCTTGGTCTAATTCATCAGCAATGGATGAAGCTCACTTTGGTTTGATCTTGTTCTTGAACGGGTTTAACTTGAGAGATTCTTGAATCGGGTTAAGAATTTTCGGGAGATTTTCTTGATGATGAGGAAGGTTAATTTGTTTTGGCAGGTATTTTGTTGAAAGCAAGGAGGTATTTTCCAGGGTGGTTTTCTTGTGAAGTCTCAGGATTTAGAGAGAGAGAGAATGATTTATCTTTGAGAAACGAGAGTGAAAGGATGCATAGCATGGGAAGTGCAGGGATGCTTTTTATATAGCAGGGAGGGAATTAACAAAGAGGCAGAGGCAGGCCTGTTCAGTTTGAGGGATTCAATAGGTAGGAGCCTGTGCTGGGCTTCTTGTACATCATGATTTGGGTTTTTTTCTTTATGAAGAACAATGGGGCTGAAGAAGGAGGAGAGAAATATGTACAGAGCAAAGAACATTGCTTCCATTTAGCAAAGCAAGTGTGAAAGACTGCTGTTTTGCAAATTGCAAATTCAGTGTGGTTCTCAGCTAAAGCTTGCAGTAACATATCCTTCGCTGCTCGCACGGGAAATTTAACAAAACACAAGATACGAACATTACATTTCCGATGAAGACTCAAAACATGGGTAATGGAATATAATTATTATTATTATGAAACAAGAAATTGAGACACTAGCAATGTGATTGTGCAAAGAACAAACGAACAATTTATCAACTGGCCTGTTAGACTATTGGGGGCGATTATTCAATACAAATCATCAGGAGATTGAAAGAGAGAGTAGGAAGAAAGTAAAACATAAGAAGAATAACAAGTAAAGAATGGTAATTATGGAGCCCATCCTCAAGGTTTAAGACCAGCCTTGAGAGCTTGAACGGTGGCAACATCAGTCTTGAAGGCCTTGGCCAAAATGTTA
>Ga0325411_1002511_pt1 | contig 20816 bp, 10 predicted proteins | sample PopdelMetagenome_13_FD_206181 | JGI IMG/M metagenome (GOLD analysis project Ga0325411, IMG submission 206181) | Populus deltoides microbial communities from Bellville, Georgia, United States - Xylem-PdIQD-R4 | ecosystem: Host-associated > Plants > Phyllosphere > Stem > Wood/Secondary xylem...
AAAAAAAAATAGATACATCCCTCAGCAACTGAATTACCCCTAACACAAAAACCATCCAATTTTTTCAATAAAGGACAGATTAATAATTTTACTGTAATAATCTATTTTAATCTATGTTTAGTGTTACTCACACCCTATAGGTTTATAGGTTTATGTATATCATTTGAATTAAATTATAAATTAGTCCTTCTAGATTAAAAAATAAATTAAATAGTCCCTTTAATTTTAAAAATTAATTGATTTCTTTTGATCAATCTCATGTTATTTTTTAGTTTATTTTATTTTTTTGTTAAAAAAATAAAAAGAAAAATTAAATAATATAAAAATATTAATGAGAAAATAAGGCAATCTTGAAAACATATTAATATTAAATTAAGTTTTAAAACTAATTAATTAATTTTTAAGACTAGAGAAATTATGTAGAAATATAGGAACTAATTTATAATTTACTTTCTTAGAGTCCATAACCAAACATAAATCTTAAAAAAAGAAAAAAAACAAGAACTCTGTCATCATTTTTGAGCGCAAACACCAACGAACGAAATTATTTCCCCTTTCCTTCTTTCTATCTATTACTCCATAAAAACAAACAAACAGCCAGCAGAATCCCTCCCTCGCTCCCTCCCTCCCTACCTCTGTCAAAAACTATCTGCCCTCAATCCTGTATCTATTCATCAATTAATCCTTTTTGTTTTTATTATTAAATAATAAAAAATACACTAACTTATCTTCTTCATATTTATTTTGGTTCCTTTTCTTTAATCCAGTTTTTTTTTCTCCTTTTTACTTTTGTTTTCCTCACAGCTTTGTGTGTTTTCATCATCAATATATTTGTCAAAATCGATAGCAATAATAGCAAAAATCTCTTGAATTCCAATCAAATATTGAATCTTGTGTGAATTCTTGATCTCTTCAATGGATCAAGTAAAGATGCATCTTTTGATTCTTGACTTTCTTTTTGAGTGAATGAGAGATAATGGGATTAGAATCTTCTGGTGGATTCTTGGATTTCTCAACTAAAGAGACTCAAATGGGTTGGTTTAATTGCTGATCATCTATCAAATTCTGGGTTGTTTTTGTTTTGTTATATAGATGAAGAAATTGGGTATTCAAGTTTGATCGTTAGGGGGTTTTAGTTACAGTTGTGGAATCAATGGATGAAGTCGGTTCAAATGAATTGGATGAGCCATCAATTCCATGGCGGCCGAGGCAGCTGGCATTTGGACAGTACAGGCAGGAGAGTGAACCTGTCAACAAGGAGCAAATTTTGCGTGTTGTTGTAAGAAGACCTGTAAGTGTTTTTATTCCTTTACTTTTGTCATTTTGGATTATGTTGTTGATTTGATTGATTTTGTTGGTGGTTTATGTGGGCTTTAATTTGCATGCTGAATATGAGCGTTTTGGGTTTAATACAAAGGTTGAAGTAAAAAGTCTAGGATTTGAAAATTAAGTGGTATAGCTTGAGTGATAACTGGGTGCACTAGTCTACATGTATACCACTGAGATTATCTAACTGCCTTAGCTTTTGCATTTCAAAGTAAAATATTTATGAAGGCCTAATGGTAGCTGTTTATGGAATCTGTCTGTGTTTTCTAGGAGATTATTAATTAAAAGGCAGATGTTTTTTTTGCTAATTTATGGAAAAAAATGAACAAGAAAGAAAGCTCTGTATATAACTACAATAATATCTTCCTTGGAATGCTTATGGCTGGAAGGGCGTAGGGTTTTTTGAGGTTGTGATGTCATATGACATTCCAGTAATATCTACAACATTATTCTGTTTCTGCAGTACTATTTTCCATTGTGAAGAGTAACACAATGTTATAATCCCCAAAGAGGAGTTATAATAAAGACAATTTTCTGGACTTTAAACTGCGAAACTAATGAGTTGCACGCATTTCTGGATTAATAATGGAAAGTGTACACTTGGGATTGATAATTACAATGCAGATGTGAGAGCTTAGAGGATCCTTATCCTGCCTTTGAGGGGGAGGGAAGAAATCCTTTCTTTTGAATTTGGCTAGGACACATATCATTAAAGCATTTCATTGCGAAATTTGCTACTGTTACCAGATTGGAGTATCCCTTGCAGCACTTTTAACTTTAACCATGTAAAACCATATGATCATGTCGATATGTTTCCTATCAAGTTCTTAGTTCTTGTGAGGACAGGGAGACTCTGATCCACCCTTATTTTTATTACAACAGCAGAAGATTGACCATGATGATCAAAGATGGAGCCAATGGTTGGATGCCTTTGAGTTCTTATGTTGGAACTCTTGGAGCTATATATTTCACATGTCTCATGTTCGCTGATATTTTTATGTTACTGATGTTGAGCCACTTAGATTTACATGCTTCGTGACTTGGTCAGTTTTAAGTTTTAAGATTGCTAGTGCTTTATAGCCTAAAATAATAGTGAAACCCTCTCCCAAAATTTTAAACCCTCTTGTCCTGGAGTGACCATGACCAAGAGAAACCCACAGCGTTGTTTGCCAACCACCATGAACTCCTAGTCCATGCAAATAAATGATCGATTAGATGTAGCAACTGTTTTGAACAAAAAACACTAATTGACCAAAACTTCTTTCATTTGGATTTTATCCATAGTTAAAATCATACCCCAAGCTGCCTTCCATGCAAAAGGAGAAATCTAGGAGGATTACACTTCTGTGTAGCTCTGTCCTGGGGAACTGAGTTTTTCCACTTCACATCTATTTTGTAATAGAGCCTCATAAAAAGATTCAGCTGTAAACACAATATTTTTCTCAATAGGTTTCTGATTAGCCTCATCATCTTCCCCAACTTTAGCCCTCCCCCTATCCAATCTGTGAATCTTTAGATCTCCAATCAATAGCTATGTCCCACAACACACTCCTTTTAAGTATGAGTGTCCAAACCATCCTCCTTGGAGATTTTGGTCTTAGGAGTTAAAGAGAAACTGAAATAAAATGTTCTCCAAAAAATAAATACAAAATAGTCCTTTCTGCATCAAAACCCATGAAGAGAAGAACTCATAACCTATATCTAAATTCTTATGAACCTTTAAATACTGGTTGCATGTGAATCACTAGCTTCTATTGTTATCCATTCCTGTGATCCTCTGTATAGATAACACCAATTATCATTGCTGACGCTATTTGACTTCACAATGACTTCAACTATTTACATAGCAGTAATTTGTGAAAATTCATATTTAATCCTTAAACTGCTGGGTTTTAAAATAATAATAATAATAATAAAAATCCTATTACAAGTCTTGTTTCATAACACACTCTTTTAAGTATGAGTACCCTAACTATGTTATTTCCCTAGAAGCCTGAAAATTATAGGGATTTCGGTCTCAAGAGTTAAGAGGAGCTGACATCAATTATCATGGCGGATACTGTTTTCTTCACAATGAACTGTCACAACTGTTCATCTAGGACTTTTCTTAAAATCCTGATTTAATCCCTAAACTGCTGATTTCACAAAAATAAATAAATAAATAAACCCTGAACTGCTTACTTCGAAAGAGTATTTGCCACAATCCATGACCCAAAGTTCATGATTGTTCCCTATATGTCTTTGTAAGAACCTTCTTTTTGGATCGGTTGAAGTCTATGCACAATAGAGCAAGTAAAGGGAAGAGTGACATAACTGGATTTAGAGGGTTAGAAAGATTTATTTTTTTAAGGACTGGTTTATCTTTTGCATGTGTGACACATGTAATATGTAACCCTCCCCTAGCTTGGATACTCAATAAAGGGAACAATTTCAAATTAAACTGGAAAGTTTTAAGAGTCCAGTCGTATAGCGAGCTAGATGCTTTTTCTTACTCTCTGACATTTGAGCATCCATTTTGGCCCCATCATCCGACATTTGAGGACCATTTTTCTTACAATTTCAACGCATTTGAAACAAAGAAAGTTAGTAACATTTTTGGTAGTTGTAGACATTGAGAATTTTCTTTATCGTGTCTATCTAACATTGATCCGGAATTCCTATGATCTTTCATTCGGCCAGCTAACTCAAGGAGCTTTTTTCTTGCCAACTTCCTAAACAATTGTCCTAGAAAGCAAAAGCAGCAGTGAAAGATCCTCCAAATGTCACACTCTTGGAAAGATCACATATACCATATATGCGAGCACATGTCTTGACATTATTCAGACATCATATTAGCATCTGAAGTCTCAGTGCGAACTTGTTAAGGATACATTCTATTTTTGGTTAACATTGCCTATAGGGATGCATATAGATGCGAATGGTTAATTGACTACTGCTGTATCATCTCTCATCTTTCGTGCAGTGATCTTCTTGCAAGAATCCATTTGAACTGCCATTTTATTTTCTAGCTTGGCTAAGTGAACATTATTATTGTTTTATTAACCAAATTTTGTTTGAGTAGTGTACTGTTGAGTTAAAATTATTTGAGGTACACTTTTGCGCTGACTCTTAAGCTTTTAATGATGCAGTTGGTTGCAAGGCTAACCAAAGACATAGTTGAAACATATCAGACATGCAATCCACAATTTAAATATTCCGAAGAATTAAATCCAAAAAGATATTTGACCAGCCCATCAGCTGGAGTCCTCAACGACGGCCATGATAATGTGAACTCAGATCTTATTCTGACTGTGAACTTTGCTTTGGTAAATTTAGACACACAGAGAAGGTTTGTTTATGTTTGTCATTTTGATTCCTCTGCATTTATTTTTCTGGAACTCCTTTTTTTTTTCTTTTTTTTTCCTGTACTTGGTTTTGAACAAAAAAGTTTATGCATTATATTTTGAGTGAATTGGTAAAAAAACAATTCATATAAAGTCCCTTACGACCTTGAGTCCTTGACCCATATGTTTAGTTTTCTTTACATCTTTGATTCCTGTTTGACATCTTTGTAAAAATAAGCTGTGCTTATTCCAATTTTTAATGAGTTTTGATTTTGATGATAGACAAATTCTAGTCTGAATTCCATGCAGTTGTAATGAAACATTCTCTGCAAATCCTAGATACAAGCAGTCCAATGTTTGTTCATGTATTAGCCTCTCTCTCTATGGATGCATGATGTTTCAGTTTTTCTTATCAAAGTTTTTAGGTGATTTTGTTCATGCACATGTGTGTATCACTGACCTGTTTTTTTCCTTGAATTCTCAAAAAAAGAAAAAGAAAAAAAGCCTCCTTTTCTTTTATACTAGCTAGAAGAACGAGAATCCTAATAATAATTAATCCGGCAATTGAACTAAATTATTCTGATTGAGAGAGTGTTTTGGGAGAACAGAATATCCTAGTGCATTGGAACTGCAATATTTACAGTTTTTTTTTCTCCCAATTATAACTTTTCTTTTCTAAATCATTATGAGCCTTATGCTTTGTCATCCACAAAATAAAAAGTTGAAGTTAGCAAAATTCAATATATGAAAGAAAGAAAGATGAAGTTTGATAGAAGTTCAGAAACCTAAACAGATTCTAAGACAATCTAGAGAAAATATTAAATTCAATACATTCATTAAATTCTTAGGTATTCTAAGACAATCTAGAGAAAATATTAAATTCAATACATTCATTAAATTCTTAGGTTTTCCTTCCTCCAATATGAATGAATATTCTTCAGTCTTTGAAACATTGATACTATATTTACTTTCACTGTTTGTTTCCTTTCCTTCTTTAGAAGTTCCATTCAGTAGGCGACGAGAACAGAAGCACACAATTTAGATTGCATGGTAGTAAATATGAGATCAATGACTCACTTATCACATCGAATGTGCAGATACATAGTCAAGGATGTTCTTGGTCATGGGACTTTTGGGCAGGTTGCTAAATGCTGGGTCGCAGAAACTAACAGTTTTGTTGCTGTGAAGATAATAAAAAACCAACCTGCTTACTATCAGCAAGCTCTGGTTGAAGTATCTATTTTGACATCGGTAATTAAAAAGCTCTTCAACTCTTTGTGCCACACTTGTTGTGATATTAGTAATGATGTCTCTTTATGTTTGCTCCATGCTTTCCTATAACAGTTAAACAAGAAGTATGATCCTGAGGATAAGCATCACATTGTTCGTATATATGATTACTTTGTATACCAGCGGCATTTATGCATCTGTTTTGAACTTCTTGACACAAATCTGTAAGTTAAGGGCTATTTGAATAGTTACATTTAGTGTGCAGTTGCATTTTGTTGGAAAAGCTGCTTTCCTGACTTACCTTTTCTTGCGAATCTTTGGTCATCTGTTTTTTTTTTAAATTTCTTTTTAGCAGCATATACTTGACTTTTAAAGTTATTCAGGTATGAGCTTATCAAGATAAATCAATTTAGGGGGTTATCATTGAGCATTGTCCAATTATTCTCTAAGCAGGTATGGCAACTTTAAAATTGCTGCCATGTTGCATTATATCTGAATTGAATTTGTCCTCATTTCTTGTTTAATGTGTTCTTAAAAAGATTTTACGTGGGTTGGCTCTGTTAAAAGATGCTGGGATAATCCATTGTGATCTGAAGCCAGAAAACATTCTTCTGTGCACAAGGTAATTAATTATTCATGATGTGTTTAGCCTCAAACCTATTACAAATTTCATTTCTATTCAACTGAAATTTTTTTATCTTGAAAAAACAGTTTGAAGCCTGCAGAAATTAAGATAATTGATTTTGGATCAGCATGCATGGAAGACCGCACTGTTTACTCCTACATTCAGGTTATCTTTATGTCTGCTCCATCTTTTCATTTTATTTCTATCAACTTGTGAAGTGCCTGTAATGGCATCTCTGTTTATTCTGCAGAGCCGTTACTATAGATCTCCTGAAGTTCTTCTAGGTTGTCAGTATCCTTTCAGTAAAAATATAGCTTCATGAATTTTTTATTATATTATATCATCTGTGTACACTCATGCTCGCATCCTAGAATCATGGGGGTGTTATCTGGGACCTTAATCTATTCTAGATATTCTACGGCTATTGACATGTGGTCCTTCGGGTGCATAGTTGCAGAATTGTTTCTAGGATTGCCACTTTTTCCTGGTGCTTCAGAATTTGATCTCTTGAGGAGAATGATTGAAATACTTGGGTAAGTCATCTCTATCAGCAGTATAGGAGTGAAATATATTTGCAAATATCGTAAGTGTGTTGCTAAGAATATGAATTTGATGTCCTTTCTCTTTTGTATGTGTTTTCTTGAATTACAAAATGACCATTAAACAAGAAAAATGACATGATTATTGATAGATCTACTGTGGAAATAACTGTCTGTATATGAAAAGAAAAAATCATTTTTCTTCAGTGTTGCAAGGGGCCATTGATTGGTGCAGTGGTAACCTTACAACCAGAAGGGTGCATGTTTGGCTCTTGATAACAGCCACTTCATGCAAAAATGAAGGGTAGGCTTCGGACTATCTTAAGGATCTCCTTGTCAAGACTCTTTTCAGTGGGACCATGTGTGGGGTAACAGATCATCACCTCGTTTCACCCTTTCCAGTGGGTGTGCCAATCTTTTGGTTTCATGATAGTTATCATTTGTATGTACGGGAAGAGATAGCTTGAAATGAGTATATTGATAGTCATCGAATTTATTTTTTATTTTTAAATCAGACTCCTGAAGCTGGAGTTAGAATCATTTCAAGTTATGAACTGTAGAATGAAAAAAATTATTGAATTTTGATTGTTAATAGTGAAGCAATGGCACATAGCAAAATGACAGAATTAGGTCTTCATGCACCAAAATTAAGGGTCACATAAGCTGGTGTAATCTTTTCTCATGAGCTTGCATGGATGAGGAAATAAGTCAACAGTAGAACAGCATTAATCTAACTCTTAGTTAAACTGAAATCGTAAGATGTCTGATTGCTGTGGTTGTGAAAGTCCTTTCACATTTGCTTGGAGCCTGTTCCGTATTAAATAATTTCTCCAAGCAAACTTGTTGCTGAATGCCAGCATTCATGTTAGCTAGCTTTACATAAATGTTCCCTCAATTGGGAGTCAGATTGATTTGTAGATATATTTGCTACTTTACATAAATGTTCCCTCAATTGGGAGTCCGATTGATTTGTAGATATATTTGCTAATTATACCTTAATCTCTTTATTGCACATGGTTTACTTTTAGATGCTAGTTGACACAGACCTGAAATGCTTATGACTCTATATAATGGAAGAAATATGAAATGCTTTGCTGGACCAATCCCAATAGACTATTGTTTCTGAAAGACCTATACTATTATAATTGTTGGAGAAGATCAATTGAATTAAGTTCAAGGCTCTGTGCAGTTGCTTTTGAAATATAATTAGCTGGCTCTTCAGTGGTACAAGGCAGAACAGATGCACTACCACAAAAGGGAAAATATAATGGAGCCTGTAGAATAACCCAAAGAAAACTTCAATGATTCAACATAATAGTGAATTAGGGGGGCTTGAATATCATCTGCATCTACTTGTACTTCAACTAGGATAATAGAAAGGAAAACTTATATAAATTTCATGAATTTCTCAATGATTCAGCATGTAAGAAGGTCCACAGCACCTTGAACACTTTTACATCTATGCTCTGTTTAAAGACCCTGGCCCTCATGTGAGCTGCCTCCTGTTGAACCATGGACTTCTCCTGTCAGAAGAATGACATAAATCCTATCTCTCTTTTTTGTTTCCCTATGTTTACTTTTCATTCCTTTTTTTTTTCTGGAGAGTATTTGATATTGTAGTTCAATCTGCTTTCTAAGAATCCTTCCAAAAAAAAAAAGAGGAGAAAACAAAAAGAAAAGGGAATAATTTGCTATTACTTGTTATTGTTTTAACGTGTTTTGAGGAAGCTTTTTGTCTCTCCTTTGAGAGTTCTTTAAATTCATTTATCGAAGTTGGATTTATGATTTGCAGTTTGATATAACTGACTGTTATGAGAGTTTAATACCTGTAATTATGCTAAGCAAGCCCTAAGCAAGTTAACTAGTGGGCCCATGCGATCACTATCTTGTCCATTTTTGTCACCATCTTAGTCAAGACAGCCGTGTGTGGGTAAATTATTCTGAAGAACCATACATGCACATATAAGTAAATTGTACTTGTTTTTCCCCAAAGTTATTACTTATAGTAAGCTAATTTATAAAAGTTAAAAAGCACGGATGAGCAGTGGGGGTGCAACCAATGCTATTGGGAATTGATCTTATTTTGCGGGTGATTTGTCTATGCCTGTTAGAGCACTGAAACTATTAGGGGGTGGTATTTAATGCTTTGATTTGTTGTGTTACTTGTGTTCATTATTTATTTTAAGAATAGCTTATTTTCTTGTTGACATTTTGTAGAGGACAACCCCCTGATTATGTCCTAAAAGAGGCAAAGAATGTTAGTAAGTTCTTCAAGTGCATTGGGAGTGTCCAGAATCTAGAGAGTGGCGAAGTTTCTTTGGGAGGAAGAAATGCATACCAAGCATTAACAGTGGAAGAATATGAATCTGTAAGTGTTCGTGTTGTAGTATGGAAGTGGAAAGTCAATTAATAGAAGAACAAGTTAGAGCTTCCTAAGTGATTTTTTTTTCTTTTATTCTTTCCTCAAGAGCTAATATCAATAGACAAGGGTATATCTTTCTTTTCTATTGTTTGCTGCATTTTATTCTCATCCTCATTGTGATGATTTTGGTTTTGTTTCCAGAGAGAGCGGAAGAAACCATCTATTGGGAAGGAGTATTTCCATCATATGAACCTTGAGGCAATTGTTATAAACTATCCTTACAGAAAGAATTTGCCACTGGAAGATATGAAGAAAGGTAGTTCTTATATCCGAAGAATCTAATTTTATGAAACCATTTTAATTAATATGTTGCTATCATTTCTAGAAGCTGCTAATTGCTGTTGTTAAACACATTACAGAAAGTCAAATACGATTAGCTTTGATTGATTTCTTGAGGGGTCTTGTTGAGTTTGATCCTGCGAAACGGTGGTCCCCTTTTCAGGTAATTTAAGTTTTTCTTAGTTTTGAGCAATTTCTTTCATAATTAATTATAACTTTGTATTTGTGGATACATGGAGGCATAATTCAATCATGTGCAGGCTTCAAAACATCCTTTTGTAACTGGGGAACCTTTCACATGCCCATACAAGCCTCCCTTGGAGACCCCTCGTATGGTAAGTAGAGTAGTGTATGAGCTGTTACATTGACTTTCTAAGATTTAATCTGGGATCATACTGGAAGATTGTGATATTTTCCTTAAAGAGTAACCAGCTTATTGTTCTTCTGGATTAATTCTTATAATTAATTTACTGATCCATGTATTGCCTGGTTTGCTCCATCCTGCCCATATGTTTGATTCTTACTTTCACTAATAAGCTCATATATGTTTCTGTTTTCTAAATAATTATGAAGTTCAAGAGAACTATCTGCTCTATTTTAAGTAGTTGGTTTTTGTTCACAATCATCTTTCTCGCATAATGAGCTAGGAAATTATTTAACTCATATGAAGGAAGAAGAATTAATGTTCCATAAAAAATGTTGATTTTATTCTGTCTTTGCATGTTTTTCTATCTCCTTTACCTATTTTGTCCTTCTAAAGGTCAGACTTGTTTTATTATTCGCATCATATGTTGTACTAATAGTTTTCTGGGAGTTTAGGTGTATTTAATGATTATTATTCTTTTGATAGTTTTCTCATCTCTCTCTATGGTTGTAGCCTGTTTCCCAAAATATCAAGGTGGACCATCACCCAGGTGGAGGGCATTGGTTTGCTGCTGGTCTCTCTCCTAATGTGAGCTCACGTGTTTTTTTTTTTCCCATTATTTTTTAACTAGCCAGGATTGAACACTTTTCCTCCACAACTTACCTTCAAAATAAGAAAGATGCCTTACATCACTGCAAACGCATGAAAAAATTGGGGAATAAGAGAGAAGGGGAAAATATATAATCATAACTTCGTCTTTCTTATGTAGAATCATGGAAGGGCCAGAGTTTCCTTGCATAATAGCCCACATTTCCAGGCGGTTCCATATGGTCATGGTACTAGTTATGGTAGTGTAGGAAGCCATGGTAGCTATAATGATGGCATTGGCCTTGGAAGCAGCTATGGAAGCTATGGAGATGGCAGTAATATGTTTGCATACTATTCACCAGTTGCTCCATCTGGCATGAACATGCATCCGCAGGCTGGTCTGGCATTGCTTGGAAGTAGTCCAGATGCAAGATGGAGGTTTATTCAATATTCACATGGAAATGGTCTTGGTATGAGTCCATCAGCAGGAAATTTTGCACCACTTCCCCTTGGAACCAGTCCTTCACAGTTTACTCCACCAAGCTCCTACAGTCAAGCTTCAGCTGGTTCTCCTGGACATTATGGTCCAACTTCCCCTGCAAGAAGCTGCAGTCATGGATCGCCTCTAGGAAAAATGGCTGCAGTTACACAATTTAATAGAAGAAAAAGTTGGGGGCATTCTGGAAGTTATCAATCTCAAGATTGTACATCTTCAAATTGGCAAGGACAATCCACTGATGGTGCTTGCTCTAACCAATCTGAGGAAAATCCTTCAGTACTTGGTAGTTCACCCTCACATCGGCAGTCAAGCTGGATGCAGCAACAAGGAGGCAGTGGAAGTGCAGCAGGTCCCTCAACCATTCAGAGTATTCCAGGCTCGTTTAAGCCTGCTCCTAATATGAAATGTCCTCAAAGTGCAGGGCCTATTCATGATAAGCCCGAGGCTAGCCTTTCACTGCCGGATCCAGGGGACTGGGATCCCAATTACAGGTAACAATGAGAGTTATTTATATTGTTAGTTTCTATCATATGTTCTTTTGAGTTACATTGATACCTTGCATATTACCTTCACATATACTTGCAAACAAAATAACATTGGAAGGAACAGATTTTGATGGTTTTATTGAACATAGCATAAAAAAGAGAGTTGTCCATCCATTGCTTAGGATTATTTTTTTCTTTTCAGTTAAAAAGAAGAATTTATTGAATCAAATATGTTAAAAAATTTAACTTGTGTGTATTGACATGTTATAAAAGTTGTTATTTAGCTAGATGTGACTGTGATTCCCCCTGTTGTTTTTATGAGATATTCACACTGCATAAGGTGTTTATTTGCTCTATTGCTAGCCTTTGATGAAATCAGTTCATGGTTTTCCTTTTTTTTTTTCCCTAACGTTATTCCTGTTAGAAACTAATCTTTTCATTAAATGGAACTTCAGGCTTTTCTTTAGCTGTTAGCCTTAGATGACTAAAACCAGCACTTCACCCTTAGGGTTCTTATCAGCCCCATGTAGCATACTGCCCCTGTTAAACCATTTTTAGGCTGTTGGTGCCTGTCTGCTTGTATGTTGGGATTCAGTCATGTGTATGACTTCATCTTTTATTGGTAGGTTTATTCACATCACATTTCATAATGTAACTCGTTTAGGAGTAAGCCAGTGCTAAATTTGGAGCTGTATTTTCTTCATCATGCTAATGTATTTGCTTAATTCAAGGTTTAAATGGGATGTCAGCTCAAAGCAGTTTGGCTTTGGTATTATTGTTCATGATCAGTTAATAAAGTTTCAATAAATACATTGCTTATAATCTGTTTTGACAGTACTTTTGGCATTTTTGTGGCTATTTCTAAATAATTGTGGCAAGAAAAGATTTTGGGCGAGAGTTTTGCTAAAAGTAAAAATCATAATAAATATTACATATGAAAAGTAGAAGGCTATTTTTGTATGAAGAAATAATAAGCACATTTTAAAAAGCATAAAAAACATAAGATAACAGTTGTTTTGGCTATTTTACTTTTTCATTGACTGCTTCTCTTTTCTGAACACTAATTGGTGGAGCGATGGGTGGCAATGCACCTGTCACCACATCTCCAAAGAATATTTCAAGGGCAATTTAAAATAGTATGCACTTGTATTTTCTACCATGTGTTTGTTTAATCTCTTAGTGTGGCATCTGTTATTCATTTTCCAGTGATGAACTTCTTCTTCAAGAGGATGGTTCTGATGTGAGTTCCATAAGCACTGAGTTTAGCAATAGCATGCATCTTGGTTCTGGTGTTCCAGTGGTAGGTGTTGGAAGATCCAACCGAGCCTCAAATGCAAGCTCCAGCTCATTAAACCAAAGGTATGCTTTGTGTTGAGTAAAAAGCTTACAGTTTCTCTCAATTTACATGGTTGCCTGAATTTTTTCAAGTTATGATTACTACTATTATTTGTTAACTATTGCCCAAGTGGTGGAGTCTAACATAAATCAAACATTGTGCAAAATGGGCAGCAAGAACTTTCACTATTCAAGCAAACGAAATTTCAACATAGAAGAAAATGTAGAACTGTTGATTGACTGATTGTATATATGAAACTTCAAAATTTGAAAATTGATGAGCATAAATTAAGATAATGCTGAAATTGTTGCTTCATGTTTTCTATTATATATATAATTCGTGTTTTCTACCATTTATTTTTCTTTTTTCCTTCTTATTTCTCGAGAAGGGACCAGTGGGTTTTATGTTTTTATTATTAAATATTTCTTACTATTCTTCTCTCCTTTGTGGTTGTATTATGATTATGTCAGAAATGGGCCTTTTCATGCATTTTCACATGTTGATGCGGGAAGCCCGCCTTCAACACATGATCTTCATGCTGGATATGGTCGTTCAATGTCAAAGCCTTCATACTTTACACCTCATATCTCACAAAATTCTCCAAGCCGATTAGGACAGCAACCCCCTCAGCGGTTTAGTCATGGAAGGCCCACTGTTCGGGGTAGTGAATGGAATCATATCAAGGTCCAGCCCCCTTCATCCAGCTTCAATTCCGGGGGGCAACGTTCTCCAGGAAGTAGTTCATTGAACAACAGCATGCCATGGGGTACTTTCTGACTGATTTGCTTAATTGTTTGTTAGATCCACATGAATTGAAATTTATTAACTACTATTGGAAATCTTTTGTAGGGCGTAGGGCCAATTTCAATAGCATTCCACCACCATCCCGAGGAAGAAAAGACTTTGAAAGGATTGCCTAGTTTCGTAGCCACCTGAATTTCTTACTGTGATGATTTTGTTATTGTGTTGGAAGAAAGTTGTTCCCCATTATTAGTTCACATACTTAGTGGGCTGTTGCTTCGAAAATCCTCATCTGAAACATGCTCATTCATTATGCTTGCATAAAATATAATTCATCATTGTGGTTTCTTTCATGCCCTGATTTTTGACATGCAATCTTTTGTTTCTTGGTTCCAACAATTCTGTGGCCCCGAACACCCCTTTCTCAGGTTTTCATTTTATGCATCTCAATCGTTTATCAACGAGGTTTAAACTTAAGGCCAGAGGAAGAATTCAACTGGGAGTCAAGATGTCAAGGTTGAGTCTACTGTTTCCAAGTGTAAATTGAATCGTATTTACTCGTATTTCTGTAAGCTCTACAATGAATTTGGTGGGTTGGTGTAAATAGAAGTATTTTATGATTCCCAGCTCGCTGGCAGTGAAGAGTTTTTACATTGCTGGTGTAAATTGGACTTTTCAAATACAAGATGCCGAGTCTTTAGTTGGATGTAATGTTTAGGGATTCATCTTCTTGCCTGGCAAAACCCTGAAGAGAACAACCTCTTCAAGCCCACAGGTTTCATGCTGTGAAGTGGCAAATTTGGCGCGGAGAAAACAGGTGAAGCAGGAGCTATAAGGATATACTTCCTCTTGGGGCAATGGTGTTGGCTAATCAAGAAGTGAGGAGTCTGTGCTGTGAAAAAACGATTCGCTCAAGGAAGAAAGGTGGCATGAACGAATCAAGGACTTGTCTTTTGATTAAAATAAATATTACTTATTTAAACCAATCTGTCCAAGTTGTATCGAGCATGAAGTTATGTAATTTTCAACCTTTTGAGATTAAATAATGTTTGTGGTGTCTGACTAGTTTAGATTTAGAAACCCAAAGCCAAAATAATAATAATAATAATGAAATTAAGATTACAAAATATCCGCAAGTGTAAAGCGGAGGGAGAGAGCGTGTGTGAAGCAGCACATAGTTTCTTGAAGCGGGGACTCATGGATTTGTCGCAGACCCATCGATTTCCTGCTCAGTTCCCACTTCTCAAACAACGAAGAACAAAAACCAGGAAAAGAACAAAACAGAGAAGAAAAGGAAAGAGGCAAAATGGCAATCTCCACACCACTCAAACCTGGATCCAATATCTCTAATGGCCAATAGCAACTCTTCTTCCCATATCTTCTACCACCTTTGAAATAGTACAGTGATGTGAAGGTATTTCTAGTTTAAAAATATATTAAATTAATATTTTTTAAAAATTTATTTTTTATATTAGCATAAAATTAAAAATAAATAAATAAAAACATTTAGAATAAAATTTATTTTTTTAAGAGTGTTTGGTTTTAAAATAAGTGAGGTGGTAATATTTTAGATGGTGTTTGATTGTATTTTAAAGTATTTTTTGATTGAAAATATATGAGAATAATATTTTTTAAAAATTTATTCTTGGTACTAGTATATTAAAATGATTTAAAATAAAAAAAATTAAAATAATTTTTTAACGGAAAAACAAATATATTCATATATATATTAAGTTGTAACCCTCCATTTTCTTTACTGAAATAATCGTATTATAGTAGTAAGATTATAAAAACAGGATAAAATTGAAAATAATAATAATAATAAAAATCAGACGTTCAGACAAATAAGGTTGGAACGAGGCTAGGTGCAGTTTACAACCACTCTGCCCCTTGCTCACTTTGAAATCCTCACCTCTTCCCTATCACCTTCTGCTTCTATTGTTTTCCCAACAAACTGTTGTTTTCCAGGTATGCAGCTCTTCAACTTATACACCATTTCTCTTCTTTCAAAACTCTCTAAATTTTCTTATGCGTTTCCTTATTCTTCTGTTGTAAACTGAATTATTCTTGTTCTTTTGGCCACTTTGTTTGGATCTTGGAACCCAATTTCTGGGGCACAGTTTAGACAGAGAAGAGCTTGCATAGCTCATAATTTGAAAATATAGTAGTAAATATGAAGAATAACCCACAACTGTAAACACCATTTGTGATCATTAGCTCTGCAAACGATATGGGCTTCTACTTCAACACTTGGAGTATTGGGACTGAGTTAATGTATCTGCCCTCCACTCATTCATGGTTTAACATCAAAGTCTCACTTTATTGGCTAAAGCTTGATTTCAAGATGTTATAACACATACCTGTTTCAGGCATGGTAATATATCTCAATTGTTATTAATGTGGTAAAGAAAATTAAACTATGGTTTAATACTTAATTATATTAGTTTTGTATTTAGTATTTGATGGGATCTTTGTTTTTAACTTCACTGTTATATTTCTTTCCATTTCCTATATGATTGGAGATTGATTTTTTTAGAAATTCTTAGTTTAACTCTATTTACTTGGTTTCTGGATACTAATCCTCTGCATATCCATATCTGTGACCACATTCCCTGACACTCATGTAGTTGTTTATTTTGGATAGTTTGAATACAATGAACTTACACAAAATTTGGTAGATTGTTATGGAATGTGATGCGACGAGGATCACTATTGTCTCCATACATTTTTTTACAAGCTACCAAACATATAGTTACCCTTTTTCTTTTCTTTTTTTGACCTATTGAGGATCCTAATATTTGTTTTTTCCCCCCAATTTCCTTCTATTTTAATTCCAGAAGGGCTATCAAAGTGAGCTTTAGGGAGATTTATCCTAAACAGTATCTACATGCACGGAGCCTTGTGAATAGAGGAGGCTTGAAGAGCGGTAGACTGGTTCATCAGTTTTCTAAAAGCTTGTGATGATTATTGTACAAACCTGAAAGTATCCATATGATGGCCACAGCTTCATTTATTGGACTTACCACAGGAAAGAGGCTCTTGAGTTCCTCCTTTTATTTTTCAGACCTCACAGAAAAGCTTTCCAATGTCAATGATCATGGAATAGCCCACTATCAAATTACAACAACAAAGAGTGTGATTGTTGCAAAAAAGTCATCAAAATATGGCCCCAGCTTCCCCTCGTCCTATCGAAATCCACACTCCAATAAAGCCCTTAAAGAACTTATTGATACTGCTTCTGCTTCTTCAACTGTGGCAACATGGTTCAAGACATTAGATGACTTCGAAGAAGAAAGTTCTGTTCTCGACTATTCAGTAGAAGCTCTCATTTTGCTGCAGAAGTCTATGCTAGAAAAGCAATGGAATCTTTCTTTTGAGAGGATAAACTCAAGTGACTCAAAAATTAAAAAAAGTAACAAGAAGATACCTGTCACTTGTTCTGGGGTGTCTGCTCGACAACGAAGGTTGAATAACAAGAGAAAAAATCAGAACCAAAGCAAATTCATGTCACGTAGTAGTGACTTTAAGCTGCTAAGGTCAGATATTAGTCCAGATCTACTGCTGAATCGTTTGAAAGGTTATGTGAAGGGTGTAGTAAGTGATGAGGTGCTTCCCCATACAGAAGTTGTGCGTCTGTCAAGGATAATTAGAGCTGGTCTTTCCTTAGAGGACCATAAATCCAGGTGAGAATACAATATTAATGATTAGATAAGTTTTGTAGTTCAGTGTAGTTATTTGTTTGCACACCTTGTTGATTCTATGATAAGCAGCTTTATTGCATTTTTCTGTCGTAAAATAGATTTTGAATGTGACAAAGGCAGATATAATTGAGGGCAACGGTATGGATGGCAATGATTTTTTCTTTCCTTATCATTCACACCTTGCTCCGTGTTCTCGAAACTTGGGACAATTTTATGTGAAGAGAAATCATGACTTAATTTTCTTTAGTGTGCTGAACACTCATTTATAAAACATGCGATCCATATCTTTCATTTGTGTTTCATTCCATTGCTGTATGATCAATATATTCGAATCTGGAAATTTCAGTCTGAAGGAGAGATTAGGTTGTGAGCCCTCAGATGAACAACTTGCGGATTCCTTGAGGATTTCTCGTGCTGACTTACAGTCACAATTGATTCAATGCTCCTTGGCAAGAGAGAAGCTGGCCATGAGCAATGTTCGTCTGGTTATGTCTATTGCTCAAAAAAATGATAACATGGGTGCTGAAATGGCTGACCTTGTTCAGGTTACTTTCTTTTGCTTCACTTCAAGTATGAAATGTCGGTATCCATGTATCTGAGTAGCTTGGATAGAGTTGTGGCCGACCTCTTATATGTAATGTTTGTAATATTTCTCATGCAGGCAGGTTTAATTGGGCTATTGCGAGGTATTGAGAAATTTGATTCTTCCAAAGGGTTCAAAATCTCAACTTATGTTTATTGGTGGATACGTCAGGTAAGGCTGATTTTTCCTATATATTGGAACATCAGATATTACCACCAGCAGTTGTATGCATATCCCACAATAGATAATAACCACACAGATCTTTTGCATCATTACATTCTAATAACCTATATTCGAAAACTTGTCTTCCTATGAAGTTTAGCATTCACGGCCCTTGTTTTTTATCCCAAAGCAATTCGTACCTGAAAAATGAGTTTGCTGCAATAATAATGCCAGCTAGTCATCAGTGATATTACAAAACTAATGCATTTTTACGTCTTTGTTTGGACACAGGGTGTCTCAAGAGCTTTAGTTGAGAATTCAAGAACCTTGAGATTGCCTAATCACTTGCATGAAAGGTTAGGCCTAATTCGGAATGCGAAGATTAGACTAGAAGAGAAAGGAGTGACTCCATCAATTGATGTAAGTGCATTATTTTACCAGGATCAAAATCACAGAAATTTAGTTTCTTAATTTTTCCTGTGTATAAGAATTGAGTGCTGGTGCATCATTCAATTTCCAAAAAGTTGACCATTTGTGAACGTTCTTAATCCCTTTTTCTTTGATGAGGAGATATTTAATTTTGTTTATTCTGTTTTGTTCTTGTTTCCCATACGAATCTTCTTATTTCATTATTATTTTCAGAGAATTGCAGAAAGCTTGAATATGTCCCAAAGGAAAGTTAGGAATGCTACTGAGGTACTAAATTTATGAATCTACTTGTTCTATAGCCTTTCAATCTCTCTTTCTGCCTACCAAACAATGTCATCATACGCAGGCTATCAGTAAGGTCTTCTCGCTTGATAGGGAAGCGTTCCCTTCTTTGAATGGTCTTCCAGGAGAAACACACCATAGTGTAAGTGAAGCTCAACTCTCCATTCTGCAAATCCTTCTCATGTGTCTATTTTTCATCATTGACTCATTTTCTTTCTCTCTTTTTTAAAAGTACATTGCAGATAATCGCCTCGAGAACAACCCATGGCATGGAGTAGATGAGTGGGCACTCAAGGTAAAAAGAACAAGAAAACAAGAATCTGTAATGAGAAGGAAAAACTTTTGAATGGAAGAACAAACCCGCAATTAACTTATACAGCTTAGGTTTACCATGAGGTGATGCTGTAGACACCATAAAAACTCAAAAAATATAAACCACACTAAGTGAGATATTTTGTGAAGTAGAGTTTCAAAAGGATGGTTGAGTTTTTTGAGAGGCACAAGTATATAGATATAACTCATCCTCCTGTATTCGGATTCCAGATGATTGTAAGAGAAAAAAGGCTAATATGCTGAGTAATGTATTTGACAGGAGGAAGTAAACAAGCTTATCGATTCAGCTCTTCAAGAACGAGAAAGAGAGATTATACGTCTTTACCATGGTTTAGATAAAGAATGCCTCACATGGGAGGACATTAGCAAGCGGTGAGTAAATTTTTGCACTGCTTCTGCATGCTGACTTTGTATAAATGAGGACTAGATTTGAGTGCCTTGAAATTTATAGTTTGTTGATTTTTGCTATTATCAGCATGGGGTTGTCCAGAGAAAGAGTTAGGCAAGTCGGACTCGTTGCACTTGAGAAACTAAAACATGCTGCGAGGAAGGGGAAGCTGGAGGCCATGGTAGTCAAACATTAAGTTTTGTGTGTATACATACAGAAAGGAAAACTCTATTTTCCATTTCATACTCTTCTGTTTTTTCCTTTTTTATAAATCTGAAGTATAGGAGGTCATGTTCCAATGCCTATAACCCTGAACTTTCTGTACAGTTGAAACATTGATTAAGAGCTTGTAAGCCGAAGCAGATTCTTTTAAAAAAAAGTGTATTCATCACAAGAAGAGAAAATTTCTGTATGTCAATCAAAATCATGTTCTTATCAGTCGTTCTTTAGTAGAAAGTTACAATCCTTTTCTTGTATAGGTTTTTTAATTGGCTTTCTCCTTTCCTTGAAATCTCTTCTCCATGAAAGATCTTGAGAATTTTGCACTTGGTATACTGTACTAGTTTCGTAGGAACAGAATACTTTTTTTCATGGAACTGTTTTAGCAAGACGAAGGACTGAGTTCGGAAGTAGTCTGCCTCCCTGTAGTGGCATGAACAACTCATTGAAGATGTCATACCTGTACCTTGTCGGCAATTATATATATTGGTCGTGATAATAAAATTATATATTATAAATAAAATTATTTAATGATGTTTTTACTTCAGTTAATAAATAATATAATTTTAATTTCTTATTCAAAAATAAAATTTTGGTGCATGAGCATAATTCACATGGTAAGTTCATCACAGTACATGAGGGCCAAATTATTTTCATAGAGAACAACAAATCTTTGACAGGATAAACATATTTTTCTTTCTTTACATCTAATTGTGTTGGGGAAATAATTTTTTCTTATGAATTTTTGTTAAAAGTTTCTTTAGATAAAACTCACTTCCCTTGTTTACATATTTTGTTTTTTTATATAAAAATATATTTTTTTTATTTATAGCATTGTTCTTTTTTATTAATAAGAACTTATCATGATTTGAAAACAATATTCAATCGTGATAATTTTATGTGAATGTATAGGAAAACAAAAGAATAATTAACTTGAGAAAATTGAATAAGAATATAAAAAA
>Ga0325411_1002512_pt1 | contig 20814 bp, 15 predicted proteins | sample PopdelMetagenome_13_FD_206181 | JGI IMG/M metagenome (GOLD analysis project Ga0325411, IMG submission 206181) | Populus deltoides microbial communities from Bellville, Georgia, United States - Xylem-PdIQD-R4 | ecosystem: Host-associated > Plants > Phyllosphere > Stem > Wood/Secondary xylem...
GATTGATCAGAAAAGGCATGGATGAATATAAACAGGGAAAGATGAGAGAGCATTTTGTAAAATGGCCGTACGTTTAACTGTTGAACTTGATTCCAAAAACATTTTTGTCGTTGCCGTTATAGTTTGTTGATACAAACCTCTTGAACACGCGGGCAAACAACACATATCTAAAAATACTAATTTCCTGGAAAAACAAAGTAAATCAGGTTTGATAGGAGTGTGACATAAAGATAACTTATATCTAGACACCAATATTATTGAAAATGAAAACCCCCACTCAACGAATATTGATTTGCGAACGAGAAGTATAAAGATGACATCACAAAGTCAATTGTTCTTCGATAAGTTCTTTGCAGTTCTTTAGAGAACCAAGAAAGAGAGAATATCTCACCAACTCACACAATAAGGTACGACAAAGAAGTCTTATTAATCTCAAGATTGTGTAACCCTACATGTTTGATAGTGATTTTATTTATACTGACTCTAAACTGAAATAAACCCTAATAGGCCTCTTATGTGGACTTATATAAGGTAAACTTACAATTAAACCCAAATATAACCCAAAACATAAAAAAATAAAAATAACACAAAGCCTGGTATTATTGCCGCATATAGTAAAGAAAATAAAAGCTAAACAATTTGATTTCCCTAGTTTATAAGTTGTTATAGCTGAATAACCCTTCCTTGCATTCATAGGAGTAGTTACCGCCACTATAAGTCCTTTGTAGATTAGGAAAATACCTGATTTGCCGCTCTTTTAGTTCTTTGTTTAGCTTGGATTTCCTTGTATAACTTGGACAAATAATAAAGCCAATTTCCTTGCTTTAATTACTTTCCTTGTTTGTTTAGGAAAATAAATTGTTGACTTTCTATCCTTGTAACATTAGGAAAAACAAACCTAACAAGGTTGTTGTGGGGACAAACACATCACCCCCTTGATCCACATGAATTGAGCTCTTCTTGGACTTGGATTAGATGAGTTAGAGGCTATCCTTTATGCTCCCTAGGTGTCTTAAGCTCATCTAGGTTCATCTTGCTCCATATGTTCTGAACAAGCCTATTTAATGCCTCTTTAGGCTTGTCCCGGCTTTTGTAATTGGCCCACTTGGCACCTCTAATGGGTATTTAGCATGATTAAGCTTGGTAGCACTGACACTATACTCACTTAACAAATCAACTTTATAAATATTGTCATTGATCCTCTCAAGGATCTGAAATGGTCAATTTCCTCGTGGGTGTAGCTTGGATTTTCTATAGGCTGGAAATCTCTCCTTGTGCATATGCACCCAAACTCATTCGCTGAGCTGAAAGACAACATGTTTGCGCCCCTTATTGGCTTTAGTTGTGTACACATAGTTCTTCTTCTCAATATGTTGCTGCACACTCTCATGAAGTGTCTTCACCACTTATGCTTTATGATTACCATCTAAACTAATCATTTTATCAATAGACAAATGAATCAAATCCATGAGAGTTAAAGGGTTAAATCCATACATAATTTTAAATGGAGAAAAATTAATAGTAGAATGCACATTACGATTATATGCAAACTCTACGAATGACAAACAATCTTCCCAATTCTTTAAGTTCTTTTGAATGACAACATGCAGAAGTTATGTTAAGGTCCTATTAACTACTTCGGTTTGTCCATCTGTTTAGGCGTGATAAGTAGTTTGAAAACAGTAGGTTAGTACCTAATTTTCCCTATAACACCTTCCAGAAATAGCTAAGGAACTTAACATCTTTATTAGACAATGCTTCTAGGGACCCATGAAACCATACTATCTCCCTAAAGAATAAATCAACAATGTTAGTTGCATCATCAATTTTATGACATGGAATAAAGTGTGCCCTTTTTGAAAACCTATCAACAACTACAAATATTGAATCCCTACCCCGTTTAAACTTATGCAAACCTAAGACGAAGTCCATTGAAATGTCTACCCATGGTTCCTTAGGTACAGGCAAAGGGGTATACAAGCCATGTAGTTGAGTACTAGACTTTGCTTTCCTACAAGTTATGTATTTATAACATATGCGTTGTACATCATTTTTCATTTTAGGCCAACAAAAATGCTTATGCAACAAATCCAAAGTCTTAACAACACCAAAATGCCCCATTAACCCGCCCCCATGTTCTTCACATACAAGCAATTCATGCATAGAACGTAATGGAACACACAAACGATTCTCTTTAAATAAATACATATTAAGTCTATTGAACTTCCTAAAAGCCAAAGTTTCACAAGCATTATAAACATTAGCAAAATCACTATCATCCTTGTACAATTCTTTTATGTGTTCAAATCCTAGAAATCTAGCATCTAAAGTAGATAAAAGAACATACTTGCGTGAAAGTGCATCAGTCACAATGTTTTCTTTTCCTTGCTTATACTTGATTACATACATAAAGGTTTTTATAAATTCAACCCATTTGGCATGTCTCCTATTCAACTTACCTTACCCTTTCAAGTGCTTCAATGATTCATGATCTAAATGTATCACGAACTCCTTGGGCCATAGGTAATGCTGCCTCATCTCTAAAGTTTTTACCAAGGCATAGAGCTCCTTATCATATGTAAGGTAATTCAAGGCTACCTCATTAAATTGCTCACTAAAATATGCAATGGGCCTCCTATACTAAATTAAGACAACTCCCATACATATATCTAAAGCATCACATTCAACTTTAAATGCTTTTGTAAAGTTTGACAAAGCTAAAACAAGCACCGAACAAAGTTTATCTTTTAATAAATTAAAAGATTTATCATATTCATCAATCCATTTAAATCCAGTAGATTCTTCATAATTTTAGTTAAAGGTGCTGTAATAGAACTAAAATTCTTTACAAACTTTTTATAAAAGCTAGTAATTTCATGAAAACTCTTTATCTCAGTCACAAACTTTAGTGTAGGTCAATCCCAAATAGCCTTTTAACTTTCCTTATACTTGGCAGCGTTACATGTGCTCTTTGCTCTTCAAAAGTGCAATTAGCTTGGAGGTTGGTGCTTGAATTTGATTGCTCGGCGCTAAAAGCACTGAATATACATACATATATATATATATATATATATATATATATAAAAGGGTGATGTTGAGGCCTAAATGGATATAGATAATGACTCATGACAATGAACTAGCCCTGCGCTCACAGTTGGTTTGCCGTGGCTGAGACGAACTCACACCCCACCTCTCTGTGCCTCTTAACACATTTGCCTTTTATCCAGGGCATGAACAGTCGGTCAGCCATACTGAGCAGTTGAAGGACCACTCCTAACACTTGATTGTTCAATTCTCATCGACCTTTTGGCAGTCCATTGCAGACCTTTTAAGGACGTTTCTTGCACTTTCCGCTTTATTTTTCTCACATGGGGCATCGGCCGGCAGTATATGTGATTGAGTTGATTCCATGAAGACAATAGGCCGGACGGCAAGTACCGAAAGCAACGTGTTATTATTAGTTACAGTTACATGACCTGCAGGTCAATTTTTTTTACATAAAAAATATTAAAAAAATTAAAATTTAAAAAAATCAAGTTTTTTTTGTTAAATTATACTCAAAAATTTAAAGTTTAGCTGCAACGCTTGACTAAAAAATAATATTTATAATAACATTAAACTTGCATGACTCAAGTTTAAGTGAGTCTGGCTGCAATACCAGACCCAATAGCCTTAGATGTGAGTCTGATTGCAATACCAGACCCAATAGCCTTGGATATGAGTCGGGCTGTACGGTCGTGTCATAAAAGTGTGATAATTAAATAGATTAATTAAAAAGAAAAAATCTGAATTAATTGGGTTAACCCTTCAAACCAGGTTAACCCGTCAAACCTTGAATTTGTGTCATGAAAGTTTGATAACTAAATAGGAAAAAAAAATTGACGGGTCAACCCAGAATTAACTGGGCTAACCTGTCAAACCAGGTTAAATCGTCAAACCTGAGTTCCGTGTCATGAAAGTTTGATAACTAAATAGAAAAAAAATTAACATTAACAAACTAAATTAAACGAAAGAAATTAATTAAAAAGAAAAAAAAAAGCAATCAAAAGGCATCAGCCTTTTCACTGTGCAGTCCACAGTTAAAGGTATAAAAATGACAAAAAAGCAAAAAGAAAAAAAAGAAAAATTAAAGGCATCAGCCGATAACTAAATAGAAAAAAATTAAATATTAATGAACTAAATTAAATAAAAAAATATTAATTAAAAATAAAAAATAAAAGAAAAAAACCTATAAAAAGAAAAAAACTAATGAAGAAAAAGAAAAAAAATCTAAATTAATTGGGTTAACCTGTCAAACCTGAGATCCGTGTCATGAAAGTTTGATAACTAAATAGAAAAAAATTTAATATCAGCACACTAAATAAAAAAATTTAATTAAAAAGAAAAAAAGAAGACATCTGTCTTTTCACTGTAGACTGCACTATGCAGTCCACAATGAAAGGCATAAAAAGAAAAAAAGAAAAAAAACTAAAAGCATCAATCTTTTCACTGTAGAATGCATATAATATTAAAAGATAAAATTGGAAAAAAAAATAATGAGGAAAAAGAAAAAAAATCTGAATCAACTGGGTTAACCCGTCAAACCTGGGATCCGTGTCATGAAAGTGTGATAACTAAATAGAAAAAAGATTTAGTATTAATAAACTAAATTAAAAAAAGAGATTAATTAAAAAGAGAAAAGAAAAGAGAAAAAAACCTACATGAAGAAAAAAATAATGAAGAAAAAAAAAATCTGAATCAATTGGGTTAACTCGTAAAACCAGGTTAACTCGTCAAACCTGGAATCCGTATCATAAAAGTCTGATAATTAAATAAAAAAATAAATATTAAGAAAATAAATTAAAAAAATAATTAAAAAAAAACAAAGAAAAAAACCAAAAAAAGAAACTAAAGGCATCAGTTTTTTTACTATGTACTGCAAAATTGAATCAACTAGTTTAACCCGCCAAATCAGGTTAATCCGTTAAACTTGGGATCTATGTCATGAGAGTTAGATAACTAAATAGAAAAAAAAATAATATTAACAAAATAAATTAAAAAAAACATTAATTAAAAAAATCAAAGAAAAAAGCAACAAAAAAAAAACCTATAACTAAAGGTATCTACCTTTCATTGTGGATTTGCATAACACAATCCACGGTGAAGGTTGATCTCTTTTGGTTATACTTACAATATTAAAGATAAAATTTGAAGAAAAAACACTAATGAAGAAAAAGGAAAAAATCTAAATTAAGTATGTTAACCTGTCAAATCAGGTTAACCCATCAAACTTGAGATTTGTTTCATGAGAGTGCGATAACTAAATAGAAAAAATTTAATTTTAATGAATTAAATTAAACAAAAAAATAATTAAAAAGAAAAAAAAACAGAAAAAAACCTATAGGAAGAAAAAAAATTAATGAAGAAAAAGAAAAAAATCTACATTAACTGGGTTAACCCGTCAAACCTAAGATCCGTGTCATGAAAGTCTCATAATTAAATAGAAATAAATTTAATATCAATAAACTAAATTAAATAAAAAAACAAAAAAAATTGACGGGTCAATCCAGAATTAATTGGGTTCACCCGTGAAACCAGGTTAACCCGTGAAACCAGGTTAACCAGTAAAACCTGGGATACGTGTCATGAAATTCTGATAATTAATTTAACATTAACAAACTAAAGTAAATGAAAAAATTAATTTAAAAGAAAAAAGCAAAAAAAAATTTCGGGTTAACTCGTCAATCCAGGTTAACTTATTAAACTTGGGATCCGTGTCATGAAAGTTTGATAACTAAATAAAACAATTTTAACATTAACAAACTAAATTAAATAAAAAAAATTATTAAAAGAAAAAACAAAAAGAAAGAAGCAAAAAAAAAAAAAAACCCCAAAACGCATAAAAAACGAAATAAGAAAAAAACAGCTAAAAATAAAAAAAAAAGACAGCTCGAAAAAAAAAAACTAAAGCATTATAATATATAAGTACAGCAAAAATAAAAGGAGTGGGGAAAGCTGCAGTACTTTTCCCACGCCGTTTAGAATATTGATTAATGGGATAAGGAAGCTTAAATTTTTTAGTATTTACTAGGCTAGCGAATGCTAGGGTGTGGATCTGTATTATTTTTTAATTAAAATATTTAGATGTCGTAAGCATATTTCAAAACAAAAAAAATAAATCAAATAAGTCGGGTTATAGTCTTGATCAACTCAATAAGTTGGTTTTATAAAAACAATACACTATCAACTTAGATTGAAATGTGAAATTATAAACAATAAAACTTTTATAAAATAGTTAAGGAAAAAAACTAAGAAATATTAAGAATAAGAATCAAATTGAAAACACCAGATAAAAATTTGAACATGTAGATTTCTTCAACTTGTTTTTTACATGAAAAAAAACTATGCACGCAACTAATCAAATAAATCACAAACCATTTTGTAAATAAATTTTACAAAAAAGTCATGAACGATAAATAAAAACACAATTTAAAATTTTTGATAGATCAATGTAGATCAAGATATTTAATATCATAACACAAATCCTTTACCTGATTGTGTTTAATGATTTTGTTTATTAAAATAAATTTATAATATAAGTCAACACATAAAATTTATTGAATAAAATAAAAGGAAAAAAATACTATGCAAGATTGAAAATATTAGAAATATTATAAAAAAATACATATTGAAAGCATATAAAATATATATAAGAAACATTATAGATGAATTATTCTAACCTTTAAAAAAATTAAACACACCCAACATAATTAAACAATGATTGTTATTTTAAGAAAAAAAAATCATAGAGAAAGGGGTATTAATTAAAACATAAAATATAGAAATTATTTTACAAAAGACATATAAAAAAGGTATTAATTAAAAAATTAAATCCTTAAAAAAAAAATGAATGAGGCTAGGTGCTGCTAGGCCTAGCACTTAGCCCACCTATAAAAGGCCCCCGCGCGAGCCTTTAATTTTTTATTTAATCCCAAATGCTTTGACAAAAAACAGAAGATGCATCATTTGTAGTTCACCAAAGTCTGGCCACTAATGTGGTTGGAAAAACAGGGTTCATTTTTTTTTAATTTAAAAACCTGTTTTCAACTCCTTTTGACTCAAAACACTTAAGAAACACCCCATGAACTTTGTTAAATCAATCCATGACCTACAAAAACAAAACAAAAAAAATCCCCAAAACACAAAATCAACTAAAAAAAAATCTTTCAGGGCTTAGATATGTTTTTAGGTGTTTTCAAGGTATAAAAACACATAATCTTAACTCTCCTTATCATATGAAACCATCTGACACAAAAATCAATCATTTTGGTGGCCAAAATCTTCCCCAAATTTTCTCTCTCTAAGTTGAAATTCAGCGTCCCCCTCTCTCCTCCACAAAAAAAAAAACTAAACAAAGAGGAAAATGAATATCGGTAACAAAATGTAATTTTTAAAAATTATAGGACAGTTACCTTATAGCTTAAAATGATGGGGGACTAAAATGGACTTTGCAAATAAATTGTAGAGTCACCACCTATTTTACTCATGTTTTTCACTTCAGTCCCCTATCTTTTAATTCAACCCTCACCCTAAACAAATATGCAATTGAGCTCTAATCTGGGCTCAAAAGGATTCAATTGTACAAAAAAAAAGTTTGAGGATCAAATTTAGAATTTTTAAAAAATTCACTATTGAAATCTATAGTGAAATGTGAGAAGATGAACAATGAATTCACAAAAGTAAAATTGCTTGCTCTTTTAGTTTATACTAGATGATTGTCCACACTACATTGCGGGGTAGATCAATTTTTGTAATGTAAAAAAATATCTAGGTGTTGCTAACATTTTTTTTAGTAGAAAAAGATTTAAACCATGTGGTGTTAACCCAATGTGACTTGGTTAACTTGAAGGTTCTAGAGAGAACCCGGACTACTGATAAAATCATATTTTCACTAAAAATATTTTTGAGATGACATGTTTTTTTTAAAAAATTTACTGTGCTAGGTGTGAAAAATTGAGATTGTTAATGAATCATATAATTCCTAAAGATATTCGCTAGCTAATTGAAGCAATTGTCCGATTATCAGGTGAGTCCTCCAATTCTTTCATTTCATACATGCCTGGAATATGTAAAAGCACTTTTGCGAAGAAACGTCGTGTAAAACGACTGAAAGTTTGTCATCGATGTGCCAGATGGACTTGTAATGCACAAAGTCGTTATTTAGGAATGCTATCTATAAACCGTGAAGATAAAATACAATTCATTAAGGATGGCCTGAGTAAGGAGTCTTTAGATAATCTTCTAGTAACTCTTGAGACGCATCCTAGTAGAGATGTGCATCGTGCAATTCATGATTTATGACCCTATTTTCATAAAGAACATGATCGACTTAGTCTTGAGAATCTGACTAAAAAAAGACCCTGTTTGTCAATTTCTAAGAAAACTAGATGTGAAGCTTATCCCTAACCTATAGAGGGCGTTTAAGCTGTTCTTGGACGTAAAATCAAGGGAAGATGTGAGCCACAATCACAACTACGATTTAAGCCTTAGTTTGTAAAAATTTGTGTCTTTTGGTTTTATTAATAGCATAATATTTGTGTTTTGTTATTTCTTATATTTCTTTAAGTGTGTTTCAGGTTTGTTAGTGTTCGTTATTTCAGGTGATATCTTCTATACTCTATTTTTCTGCCTTAAAACATTGAGGACAATATTTTGTTTTGGTTGGGGGGAGAGGATATTAGTTGATGTTAAATAAATAAATAAATAACTAACTGTGTTTTCTATTTCATAAACCATTTGCAAAACAGTTGTTATTAGGATGACAGAGTAAAGGAGTTCTTTTGTTAAAGTGACTCTTGAGACGCATCTAAGTAAACATTCTTAACAAGGTCTATCAGAATACTTCTTGAAATATTCAGGTTTACAAACTCTCGCATTATTATCAATTGATTCTGCTCATATTGGATTATTACATTAACAAGTATTCTTAAACCTTCATTTTCACATACACTCTTTAACATATGATTGTGGGTTGCATATTGGATTATTACATTATTTATGTTCTTTTGTTAAAGGTAGCAACTAAGGGAAAGAGATAGTATATAATTTGCAAAAAAAATAAAAAATGATAATATTGATGATAATAAAAACGTAGATAAGTTTGGTTTCGTAGCCTCCCTAATTTAAGCAATTGAGCCCGAAGGGGTGTTTTAACACCTAATACCCTAAAGTCAACTGACTTGGGAGCTATTGGCCCAAAGCTTGTTACATGAGTTAAGAAGAAAAGCTTAAATGAATCAAACATTGCACTATCTACGTATCAATATCTATAACTCGAGTTACTAAGTTCGTAGGAGTATCTCAACACCTAATACCTTAAGACCAACCGGTCTAGGAGTTAATAGCCGAAAGCTCGTTACATGGGTTAAAGATGCATTGTGTTTTAAGTTATATGTATATATATTAAAAAAATATAATAATCTCAACCCAAGGAAATTAACCTTAGAAAAACATTAGAACATAATATTGTTTTCTTCCAATAAAAGCCCCATCATCTATGTTTTCATACATTGAGCTCATAAAAAAGAAGGTTTATTAATATCTTGTTTAAGAAGTATGAAGCAAATATATAAATTTAATGAGAGTTTATTTATTTGGATAGATTAATGGAGATTGAATGATGAATACCTTACTTTGTGGAACTTGCAAATTATTTTTTTATTTTAACGCTTTGATTACTAGGGACTAGTAATAAGCTGGTTGGGGGGATGTGATTATTACTAAAAAGTGCATTTTTATCAAGGTTTTATATCATCATTTTGCACTTGAAGTATCAATAACTCCTTAACTAAAACATGTTTTATAATAACAAGTCTAATACTATAAGATACCTTTAATTTATGGTAAATGTTCATCTTAAATGCAGGCCTATCATATAAATCAAAGGATTGATGGATGAGTTTAACTACTGAAATTGAGAAGATAAAGAGAGGGGCAAGCTTAGAAAAGAGATGCTCGTTCAGTCCAAACTAGAACACTATTCGGTTATTGGATCATACCTGGAGATGTAGAACTTGGATATAGGTCTGGTTTATATGGATGAAAAGCTAAGACATAGGCATAAAACTTTCATGTAGAGTCCAAGATTCAAAAAGGCCGTTTTCAAGTTCAAATTGTAGCAACAACGGAGAAGTCGGAATATGTCCTACAGCCTAGACACTATTTAGTGTTCAACCTATATCTCGAGTTCTAGAAGTCCAAATGCACCGATTCTTTTTTCGTTGGAAATTTGAGATAATTTTCTAGAACTTTCATGAAGACTATTTGTTCAAATTCTGACATTAGCAATGATGTTTTGTTTAGACAAGAAGATAAGGATTGTCACCAAGTCAAGATGTGGCCACCTACTCAACAATTAAGCATCAAATCAATAGTTTCCCTAATAGGTCTCACATAAACCCAATTTAAATAATAATCAACCCAAGCTAAAACTATTCTAAACTAATTAAAATAAACAAATTTAAGACCCAAAATAAAATGTCTCCTCTCAAAATAAATAAAGTTTGATAGTCCAACTAATTAAATAAGACAAGTTTGTTGTTTCTGCATTCTGTTTGGCAGCAGCAAAAGCTCAACTTAAAACGGATGGAACTTTGGTTAAAAAATTAAACTTGAATACATCTAAACATGTTAAGCCATACAAGCTTTAGTGGTTGAGTGAATGTGGATAAGTTAGGGTGACTAAGAAAGTTTTGGTTCCATTCACAATAAGAAAGTTTAATGATGAGATTGTACTTGATGTTGTTCCTATATATGGTGGTACACACTTATTTTCAGGGAGACCTTGACAATTTGAAAGGAAGGCTGAGTATGATGGATTTAGAAATAAGTATACTATTGAGAAAATTGAAAAGATTTACACACTTACTCTATTATCACCAAGGTAAGTGTATAAGGATCAATTGAAGCTTAAGAAAGCTGAGGAAGCTAAACAAGAAATCCTAAAAAATAATGGTATGGATATGAGAGCGAGCGAAAATAAGGTGAGCCATGAGTGTGAAACATTTGGGGGGGGAGTTTTGTCCATTAGTAATAAGTTTGAAGATTTCAACAAAAAATAAAATAGAACATGGGGAAGTCTGAAAGTGGAGAGAAGAAAGTAAAGGTGAGAAAAGAAGAGTGTATAGAAAAATTAAGAAAATAACTCAATTTTTATTCAAAACAAAGTGACTTTACTTATGCTTATCATTCCAGTATGCCAATGATTTTACTTTTGTATAAGGAAGCATATTTTAATTTTGATGATTTGAATTCTTGTGTTCTTAGTGTTGCTAAAGTTCTTTTACAGAAATCTAAGGATATCTTTCATAAAGAGAGCCTTAGTGGTTTGCCACCAATTCAAAAGATTGAGCATCAAATTGATTTGGTCCTAGAAGCATCAATTCCAAACCAGTTAACTTATAAAAGTAATCCTGAAGAGACTAAGAAGATTCAAAGACAAGTAAAAGAGTTGATGTCGAAAGAGTACCTTCGAGAAGTATGAGCTTTTGTGCAATTCTAGTATTACTTGTGCCTAAAAAGAAAAATACTTGTCTTGTATGTATTAATTGTATAGCCATTAACAATATTAAACATTTTATCCCTAGATTAGATGATATGTTTAATGGGTTATATGGATCTTCTGTGTTTTTTAAAACTATTTTTAAAAGTGGTTATCATCAAATTAGAATGAAAGAAAGAGATGAATGGAAGACAACATTCAAAACTAAATATGGATTGTATGAATGTTTAGTAATGCCTTTTGGTTTGACTAATGCCCCTAGTACATTCATAAGCTTAATGAATCATATGTTAGATCTTTTATAGGAAAATTTGTTATTGTCTATTTTGATGATATCTTGATTTATAACAAATGATTAGATGAGCATATTAATTATTTAAGATAGGTTCTTGAAATACTCTTATAAAGAAAAGTTTATATATTAATCTAAAGAAGTGTGATTTTTTCATGGAATAAATTGTGTTCTTAGGTTATGTTCTTAGTGAAAAAAGGGATTGAGATGAATGAGGCAAAGATCAAGGCTATTCAAGCATGGCTTACACCTAAGACATTAAGTGAGGTAAGAAGTTTGCATGGTTTAACTAGTTTTTATAAAAGATTTGCCAAAGATTTTAGGACTCTAGCTACACCATTCAATGAAATTGTAAAGAAAATGGTACGATTTAAATTAGATGATGATCAAGAAAGTTTTTAAATTGTTAAAAGAAAAGATGATTTCGGCCTCATTGCTTACTTTACTTGACTTTACAAAAACTTTTGAGGTTGAGTGTAATGCCTCAAGTATAGGTATTGAAGCATTTTTAATACAGGAAAAATGGCCAAAGCCTATTTCAGCGAGAAGCTTAATGAAGCAACTTTTAATTATCCAACATATTATAAAGAGTTGTATGCATTGGTGAGGACCTTGGAGACTTGAAAACATATCTTTGGCATAAGGAGTTTGGGATACATATAGACCATCAATCTTTAAAACACTTAAAAAGCCAAGGTAAGTTTAATAGGCGATATGCCATGTGGATTGAATTCAGTGAGATGCTCCCATATGTTATTCAAGTATAAGCAAGGTAAGGAAAACATTATTACGAATGCATTGTGTTAAATGTATGATCTTATTAATACCTTTTTTTATAAGTGAAATTTAATAAAGAGGAAAAAACTATACAAAATACGAGGGGTATACCCCAAGAAGTACTTAGATCTGTTACTCGGATTAAAAGCCTTGAGGAAATAGAAAAACAAAGAAAAAGCTAAAGATGAACCTTATAAATTAGAAAACCAGAAATATAAAAAATAACAGGTTCACCGGTTTATAAAAACCTAGTAATCGGTCAACCGATTATTTAGATAAAGTCTAAAAAAACTTAATAACCGTCAACTGGTTTCTGGAAATCCCAGAAACTAGTCAACTAATACTGCTAGTAAGAACCAATCAACTTCTAGAGCATATAGAAAGTCATCCTGACAACCACCAAATATCCCTTAATTAAGTTGAAACCTGAATTTTAGGATCCAAGTCAATAAGTTAGGATCTGACTAATTAAAAGATATTTGAACAAACATTTTGGTGGGTTTGAAAGATCTAAGAAAATATCCTATTATTTTTTTAATTCCAGATAAAGTAGATTGTAGTTGAAAGGACTAACCAAGCTAGAATATGAGTGAACTCCTTCCTCTTTCGAACGTGTAAGCATACCCACTGAAGTAGAGGTTGTTATGTCATAGATGGCTATGAAATGAATGTCTTGCATGAGATATCTCCCCAAGCCGAGGCCGAGAAGGTGCATTCAAAGAAAGATGTTCATGAGTCTCTACATGCATACCACACAAGATACAAATCGAGGTTAGAATGATCTGAAGTGCATACAATTTGTCAATAGTACAATGCTAATCTAAAGAAACAAGTCACAAGATGAGAAGGGTCGTGGGATATGGCCTAGGAACCATAGTAAATGTTTCATAGTCTCCTCGGGTCTGATATCTCGAATAGTTTCCTAAGACGAATCAATCGTGGATTTTCTTAAAAAGTGACCTTTCCAGACATAATAATATGGAGAACGGATCCAAGGATAAAAAATAAGCTTGACCGATAAATTACCTGAATCAAAGAACCTAAATTATTGGAATGAATTTAGACTTGTTAATTATATGAAACAATAATCACAAGTATAGGAAGAACACCACAAAGTCAATTATACTTTGATAAGTTTGATTTATTTTTTTATAAACAAAGAGACAAAAGTTGCTCTCAAGCAAACACACTGATTTTATTTAAATAAAAATGCTCCTATTATTTCCACTCTTCCTCACATCCTTACATGGTTGCTTTGAACTTTTGGCTTCATCTTTCTTTTTCAATCTTGATTGATTTTCATAAACTTGTTTAGGTAACAATAGTATAAGCATGAAAGTTTTCCAATCCTTTTCAAGACAATATATGTTCTTAAATCCATCATGCCTAACTTTCCTATCAAATTGTCAAGAACACCCCATAAGTAAACAAGTAGCATTCATAATAACCACATCACACATTACCTCATCCTTATACTTTCCAACCAAAAAAAAAATCAAAACATGTTTAACAACTCTTACTCCATCATATTCATTTAAACATTGAAGTCTATAAGGTTATTCATGCTCAACAGTGTTCAGATTCAATCTTCTAACAAAAATAGCACTAGCAACAATAAAACAACTATCACTATTAATAATCATATTATATACCTTGTTACTTATTTGGCACTAGTATGGAAGATGATCTCCTTTGGTTACTCCACATCATCATCCTCAAGTGGTGACATCTCATCCTCTTTAAATTTGTCATTTTTGGATTCAATCTCCTATGCTCTCTAATAATCATAACCCTTTTTTTTAAACATTGTTGAAATTCCTAATAAAAGGCCAAAAAAATTAGCCTTGTTTAAATAGAAAATGTAGTCGACTTTTCCATCCCTAGTGAATTAGGATGTGTAGCCAACTTAGATATCCTTGAAATAAAAGAAATAGTTATTTATTTGTCTTTTTACTAATTAACATAAGCTGTCGACTTTAGTTTCCTTAGCAAATATGAAAACTTTGCAAAATAATTAACTCCCAAGTTGTTTTCTATGTATCCTTGTAGAATATCCTAGTATTGTATGTAATCCATAATTCATAATTCATATGGAAACACAAGTTGTCATGCTCTCTATTGCTACCCAAATTGTCAAATGTCTTAGGCCATGTATTAGCCCCTACCTTTATATGAATCTAATTAATTAAAATCCAATCATCACTTATAAAAGTCTTAAAGCTTTTTTTGGCCCATATATTATAAATTAGCCCATTGAATGTCTCTTTAATCTTCTTGATTATTAACCTTATAATCCATCCAATTAACACTTCTAATGGATCTTTTGATATAGTTAGCTGATTCTCATCAAAAGACTTATTGGAAAATATTGGAAAAGTAGATTGTCTACTTGTAAATATTGTGTAGCTAGAAAAACAATAAGAAAACCATTTGGAAAAGGTACTGGAGTTGAATTCTATTGCAATTAATTTATTATGACATATTTGATTTAATGAATGTGAGACCTAGATATAGGGGTGTCTATTTCATTACCTTTATACATGATTTTACTTGATATGGTTATTTTATATATATATATATATATATATATATATATATATATATATATATATATATATATATTATAAGCTTTAAGTTGCTTCATAAAATACATGAACCTTATTGAGAATTAATTAGACATGAAAATAAAAATTTTGAGAACCGATTGAGGATGATAGTATTTATATAATCAACTTAGAGAATTATGTGATGAAAGACAAATAGAATAACAATTGACTATTAATGGAATGTCATAACAGAATAGAGTTGTGGAAAAAAGAAATAGAACCCTACTTTAAATGGTTAAACCAATGATAGCATAAATAAATTTGCTTATCACCTACTAGGTGGTGCACTATTAACTGTCACATATGCACTTAATCATGTGTCATCTAAGTCAGTTATAATTACGTCATATGAATTATGAATAAAATGTAAACCTGACTTGAGTATTTTGAAAACCTAGAATTGTGCAATTTAAGCTCATGAATATGAAAAACTAGGTCTAAGAAGAAAAAAAATTCTTTATATGACATTCAAAACACTTAAAAGGACATGTATTTATAAATTTTGGTTCGTTATTTTTTTTTTTACGCTACCAAAAATAAAAAATTTCAGTAAACACAAGAATCAATATTGCAATTATGCTACTAGAACTTCCAGGGTAGACAATAAATTATTTTAATGCTAAAAAAATGATCATTTTCTTAATCTACAATAAATTATTTTAATGCTAAAAAAATGATCATTTTCTTAATCTACTTCTTTAAGTCTATTTTCTATCAATAAATATTGTAAATTAATTTAAAATATTAATTTATATGTATATTTTATATATTAATTATAGAATTCAGATTATTAATCAATTAAAATGTACCAACAATTTTCATTCAGCCTATCAGTCAATGCAAATTCTGAAGGTATGACAAGATCTGCTTACTGGGGTGGACTGGGCAGATTGCATGGGAGTGGTTTGATCTCAAAAATTTCATGTAAAAGTAAAATACCAAAATACAGTCACTAATTATTCACCACAAAATAAAATTAAGAAAAAGACAAAAAGAAACATTAGTACATCATCCGTCTTTCTCCTTGTTGCTTAGCATAGCTTTTTTGGTTCTCTCATTAGTGAACTTAATCTAGAACTTTGAAAGCTTGCATACAATGAACATAAACTGTTATTGATTTGTTTTCACAGTCTAGAAATCTGGGTCGTGCCCATCTACTCTTGATATGTTTCTTCATTCTTCAAATTAACTAGCCGATCGAGCAAGCTAGCTTCTCTTTGTTGGTTTTCAAATGAGTATAAAAAGGATCCTGAATCGTCTCTAGTTAAACAAAAAATCTTGGGAAACGAAAGCAGCCCATGCATCCTGTAACCACATTCAGAAACAAGAATAATATTCAGATTTTCGGTGTTCTTGAAACTAGTATTCATGAAATAACAACATATATAAACTAGTCCATTGCCTTAAAAACTTTTTGTTGCTGTATCCTCTTCTTGTCTTGGTTCCAGCCAGGTCAAAAACTTACCAGCAGGATGGAAAAGGCCTTCTCTGCAACATATTTCTGTGGGAGCGTAGCTCCTCTTTGTTGTAACTTGTCAGGGTGGAGAGATAGCCTTGCTTTCTGATAAACTTTTTTGACTTGTGAGCTTTCGACAAGGCTTGTTAGTGGGATTGCATACCAACCACTGTCTGGCCACAGAATCTGCATTCATTCATTTATCAAAACATTTTTATATATATATATATATATATATATATATATATATATATATATATATATATATATATATGAAGTACGTAACAGCTAAATTAGAGAATATGTCTATTACGGGATGTAGTGTTGATAGCAGCAGACGGATATTAGTTTCCCTGCCAGCTGACGGCAACCTAATGTCTTCATCCAATAGCTCCATCTCCATCTGTGTATATATGTAATAGAAAAAGAAACAGAAGCATCCATCAAAAATATCATAACTAATTTCCAAAGTAGTTAATTTTGCACTGCTGGGATGTTATTATACTCTTTCAAGTAAATGTTTATTGTTGACAATATTAGACATTGTTAGTTCAGGAGCTTAATATTTTCTGATTGTTCTACTACTTCTCTTCTGGATTTATATAGTTCTTCCTGCAAAGTAAAAGGGGAAATATACCACTGAATTACACTTATTCCCACTTTAAAATTTTGATTTCTCTCCTCGTCAGAACAATAACACAAATGAATTATTCAAAAGTAGTAGTGCTCTCTCGATTCATTGTTAAAATAGGGTATCCTTAGAATGTGAAATCTGCAAGTTTAAAACTATGAGATGAACTAGAACATTGGGGAACTTGGTTCTACAATACCTTCGAAGGTTTAATGATATACCTACGATCTAGCTACAATGCCATCGATGCTAAATGTCTTTAATTTTGACAATACAGTAAACGATCCAGCACATACCAAAGCTGACTAGTCTGTTGCTAGACGGCAGTGATCGATATCTAGTTTGTCGAACTGATATATACACTGTTCTAAGAGCTATACAAATATTTCATCATTCTATCACAATCCATTTGTTAATGCTTTGGGGGGGGGGGGGGGGGGAGAAGTGGTTTACCTTAGTCAATTGCCTTGTTCCATCTCCATCCATTAGATGCCCAACAAAATCATGCATATTAGGCCTTTCTGCATGATTTCGATGACAAAGAGAAAGAACGTGTAAATTATAATAACGAATTCTCAATCAAATCTCAGAGAAGACATCAAGATATTTCTTCACCTTGCAGTTCATCTGAGTGGTGGTGGTCTATCAAAACATTTTCATGCTGTTTGCCAAAAGATAGTGACTGGGATTTCTCCTTAGCCCATGCAATTGCTTCATCAATAGCAACTGCTTCGCCAGTTCCCCCTCGGTGATTAGAATTGTTCTCGATAACGTAAGAACTCGTTACTTCATCTTCATCCTGTTCCATTTCTTCTTCTAGCATTGTATTACACTGCACACCAACTTTTTCCGCCTCTGGTTCATGACATAGTGAAGAGACGGGAGTTGAAGGGGAGTTGAGTTCTAAATCATCCAAAGAAACTCTGAGGCATCGGTATGAATGGGGTTCAAGATCACTAATTGTTTCTGGGGATGAGACCTGCCGTGAAGCTTTAAAACAGGAGGAGTTTCTGAGATTCTCATTAATGTATTCATTTTCCATGTAATATGAGTCAGCATGATTGCATGAAAAAGATGGCATATTCCATTGTCTCGCAGATGGTTGTTCTTCAGGTCTCATTGTGTTTGAGCTCCATCTGCAAGGCACATTGATTGGCCTATATAGATCAGATGAAAATATTAGCATTCTTCATTAAGAATGCCAGATAATGTTAGAAGCCTAGAATAAAATTTGTTAACCAAGAAACATAGTAATTTTTTTCATATGAAAACACCTAATTATACAACTCTTACTCAATATTATTAAATAGTCTATATTTTTTGAAGATAATCATACCCTTAGATGATCATTCTATTCTCCAACTAATTAAAAAATAAAATTATTTCTTATATATAAAAAGTTAGATAAATAATCTAATCATAATGTTAAATAAATAAAGTTTTATAGATAACTAATTATAAAACTCTCACTTAATATTATTAAATATTTTTTATAAAGTTAGCAAATAAATAAAAAAAACCACCTAAACCAATCATTTGGAGGAAACGCACTACAATATATGCATATTTGCAATGATAAATCGTGAGGATCATCTTAGTGTTTGTTTGTTAATCTGGCTTAAGATGTTTTTTTAAAAAAAAAATTAATTGAAAATATATTAAAATTAATTTATTTTTTTATAATTTATTTTTATTTTTAACATTAATACATCAAAATAATAATAAAAAATACTTAAAAAACATCAATTTAATATTTTTTTAGATAAAAAATACTACCAGAAAATTAAAAAATACAAAAAGAATATATATATAAGACAATCTTGGAAAATAAAAAAACACATGTAAAACCCAAAAAAAAAAAAAAAAACATGTAAAAAAAAGACCAAACAAAACAAAATATAAAAAAATTACAATACTTTCACTACACGTTTTAGAACATTACTTAATGTTACATTAACATAAAGAAAGAAAGGAAGCTGATCAAGAGTTGAAAGGTTTAATCATGCTTGTGAATTCAATGTGTGTCTATAAAAAAAATGGAGAAATTAATTTTATTTATTTAACTCAAGGCACAGTTTTAGATAATTTTCATATCACCCTATACTTAAACCTAAGAATACATTCTTTTTCTTTTTGTGTATTTAAAGAAATTTAATAGATTTCTATGTTGGTTTTAAATTTTATTTATTTATTTATTAAAATAACTTAATTAATTTTTTCAAAGTAAAAATGGAGAACTAGTTTTTCTTTTCTTACATAAAATGATTGAAAACAAAAAACAATTAATTAAAAGAATGAGAACTAAAATTGATAAAAAAAAACTAACAAAATCAAATAACAAGGATGAAATCAAAAATAAAATCCAATTAGAAACAAACATTATAAATAAACCAATTAAAATTAAAAAAAAAAAACAAAGACTGAATCAAAAGAAATTGAAGAGCTAATATAATTTTTTTTCATGGTTAGCATGCAATCCGAAAAAAAACTGAGAAGGAAAAGAAAGAAAAAGAAAGAAAAGTCAACTAGCGTCTAACCAGACATCACTATTATACATGTGACACCCAGGGAAGAAGAGGATGTCGAGACACATCAAATGATGTGGTGGAAGCTTGATTTCAATCATCGTCGTCAGCCACACATGCCACCCAAAGATGGCGGAGCGACTAATGTGAAGACATATGCCAAGTACACTTCAACAATCTTTTTTATGTGCATAAAACCAAAAATGCTCCAATGACTAAGCAACAATAAAAAAAAATCTTATGAAATTATAACTAAGCCCTTGAAGCCAAAGCTAAAAAAATTAAATGGCAAGGGGAATGGAGCAACTCAATTGTTCATAAAATTATATATAAAAAAACAAAAATGCCCTTGTAACTAAATAACAATAACAAAAAAAAAACCATTAGAAAATGACAATTAAGCCCCTAAAACCAAGACTAACAAATTTGCATAATAAAGGTACATGCATGATTCAATTGTTCATGACAAAATTAAAATTACCATACAATCCATGGACCAAAGATTCTAATTGCTTACTCTCAAAGAGCAATACGGTAATTGTAATGTTATAAAAAAAATAAAAAGACAGTGTTGCCCCAAACAAATCAAGAATGACAAGTTGATCATGTGTGAAGATCATTCTACCTCTCAAGTAAAGCTTTAAACATTAAAGGATGAAGGGTAAAAAGATGATTTCACTATAGCTCTAGACACATTTAAATGTGGATGAACTATTGTGAAAAACCAACGCAGTTTAGTATTTTAGTTAATTAGTTTCAAAATCTTTTTATTTTAATATCATTTCCTGTTTTTTTTAATTTATTTTATAAAATATAAATACCATCTTTCTATTTTTCAATTAAAAAAATCATAATATATATAAAAAAATTCATAACATTGTTGTTTTTTCTGTTACGATTAAAAATTTATTTAAAATAGTACCCGCAGCATGGCGCGGGTGGAAAGAGGGGACTAGTTGATTGTTCCATGGGAGCATGGGAGCAAAAG
>Ga0325411_1002515_pt1 | contig 20799 bp, 18 predicted proteins | sample PopdelMetagenome_13_FD_206181 | JGI IMG/M metagenome (GOLD analysis project Ga0325411, IMG submission 206181) | Populus deltoides microbial communities from Bellville, Georgia, United States - Xylem-PdIQD-R4 | ecosystem: Host-associated > Plants > Phyllosphere > Stem > Wood/Secondary xylem...
TAATATCCAGAGACTTGAGACCCTTTGGAATCGAGGTCTGGCAGCATCCAGAACCTGAGCAGGAATTATTCTTTGACATGGTAACATTTGTAGTGCATAAAGAGAGACAAGCAGCCCCGAATGTTGCGTCCATGTTGGTCACCATGGCAAAGGTATCACAACCAACTGCTGTGAACATATTTCGAGAGTCTGAAAATGTGAAGGGGCCTGATCCAAGTGACATAGACTGATTGAAAAGCCCCGACTGCCGCCCTGACTTGTTATAGCAATCGAACGATGGATCAATGCCTACAGTGACTGTGCCATTCAGCAATGATATATTGCGAGCAGGCACGTTGCGTCCAAGCAACAGTTCAAGATGACCATCATCAGTGGAATTGCAGTCTAGAAAGAAGTTTTCATTCATGGCACATCTTTGTTCGCCAATCCCAAACGGGTAAGGAACAATAACATCCCCACACCTTTCTTGGCAGCCATCTCTCACATCTGGATTTGCTGTTGCTCCTGATACTGCAGCCACTAGTAGCAACATCATCAGCAAAAACACCCACCTCTGAAGTATCATTTTCTATACACCACCTAACTTAATATACGCATAGAAAGAAGCTCCAAACCGACTCTCTCCCGCTAATTTTTAATTGTGCAGCTTCATTTCCTGGTAGACAATATATACCTAAGAGAGACTAACAGAAAACACTCATCATGTAACAGTGTCAAATGTGCATGGGATGCACGCTTCGGCAGGCTGGCCAAAACATGGCCTAAGGGTGCTGGCAGCTATACCAACAGTGGGAGAAATCGGCAGTGCAGATTTGTGCGGTTGTAGTTCATCAAAGGAAAATCGGCAGCGCAGATTGTTGACGAACATTGGCTTGATGATGGAATGTCCAAGCCAGGCAGGAAAACGCGTCAGGGGCATAGGCAGATGAGAACTGGGGCTGTCGAGGAATTCAGCAGCGAAGACATTGGCAGCCTGCACGCAGATGCAAATTCAGCAGCGCAGGAATTGGCAGCCTGCACGCAGCGGCTTGTGCAAGTCAGGGGCTCGACTTGGCACGATCTAAAACTTGGACAAAGGACTGTCCAAGGCATACAAATGACTCAACAGCTGACGCAGCAAAACAGGCAGTTGGGACTGCCTTGTGGACAGGCAGAACGTGGGTGAAGTGGCAGCCTCATGGGGGCAGAACGTGGGAGCATAACTGGGCTCTCCAAGCTGCTGAGATCGTGGGATCATGCCCCATCACTTGCTGGAAAATAGGCCACTAAGATCATGGAGATCATGGGAGAAAAAGTGCCCCACTATGTCCTTAAAAATAGGAGATCATGGGTGAGCCTTGCAGCTCACATGCTTGTCTATAAATAGTGGCTGCAGCTCTTGGTAATGTAGGGAATGCATGTAGAGCACGAGATAGAGAGAGTAGCTTGGTGTAGCATGCAATCTTTATGCATAGCACACATACGGAGTTGTGTAAAGTTTCCTTTGTTTACGAGATCAATAAAGGTTGGGAAAGAGTTCCTATAAAGCTTGTTATGCACTTTGTTTATCCTATTCTTCTTGTGTATTCCGCTTGTCTTCTAACTTGGTGTTGCTACCCAATTTTTGACCCATGTTTCAGAAAATTTTCAGAAAAATCCAAAAATAGCAAAAAAACATTGAAAATCTAAAAAAATACGTTTTTTAATATATTTGCATCATTTTTAGCATTTTCAGCGTCATCTAAAAAGAATTTAAATTTTCAAAGGTCTTTCGAACGCGTTCAACTTTTCACGCGTCATTTTTAAAATTATTGATTTTCCTCATTAAGTCGACATTGATATTGCTCGTTTTTAAAAACTACAAAAAAATTAAGAAAAATCAAATTTACAAAAAAAAGGGAAGTTGAGGGACCAAGTTTGAAAACCTAGCAACATTTTTGCCTATAAATACTGGTCTTCAACACACAAAGAGGGGAGGGTAATTTTGCAAAAATAGAAAAAACTAAAAAAAAACCCTAAACCACACAAACCCTAAAAACCATACTTCTTTCTCCTCCCTACCCGGGCAGCCGCTCACAGCCCCTGTAAAAAAAATTCAGAGAGAACAGGGGCGGCCGGAAGCCTCCTTTTCCCTGCTCACAAAGGCCGGCCACCCCCCCCGCTTCACTTTCAAACCCCATTTCCATTCATCTTCTCCAAGCCGCCGCTCCCTTGGAAAACAAAACCATCACCGAACACCCTCCTTCCTTGCTCTCTGCCAAGACAAACCAGACCAGCCTCCCCTCACAAATCAGCCTCCACCGTAGCCCCGTCTTCCTCTCCCCTATCCCAGCCGGTTCCACTCTCTCCATCGTTCGCTGACAGCCTCTCCAGCCGCCGCCTCCCGTGGCCTTGGGAAAGCCAATCGGAGAGAAACCCCCACAGACCCAGCAGCGCCGTCCACACTCCCTCGGCCAGCTACCAACAGCAACGGAGAAGCAGCTCCACAGAACCGGCCTCCACCAAGCCACACAGCAGCAGGCACCTCCACCATCGGCAACCGGAACACGGCGCCGCCTACCGACCAGCAGCCATCCTTCCTCCTACCAACGACACGAAGCGGAGAGGGAGACAAAAACTCACAGAAGAACAGATTTGCAGCGAAGCAGATCTAAAGAAGAGAGAGAGAGAGGCAGGTCCGAAAACAGTGAAAGAAGATTAAAACAACTTGTTGTTGCGTTTTGTTCCTTTTACAGGTGACAGAGGTTGCCAACGTCGGTGCAGGAAGGGAAAGGGAGAAGAAGCTGAGAATTTTCGTCCAGTATGCGGCGGCGCGTGGAACCACGCGCCACCACCGGTGGGGCGCGTGGAACCACGCGCCACCACCGGTGGGGCGCGTGGGAAGACGCGCCGCCACTGTTCATGCTGTTCCAGAAGGGCTTCCCAGCACTGTTATGGAGTTTTGAGGGGTTATTTTGTATTTTTCAAATTATTTAATGTAATTTTTTTTTGTTTAGTTTTGAATTTTTATTATTTGTAGTGTTGATGTAAAATAAAAAGAAAAGAAACAAAGAAAAGAAAAGAAAAAAAATATAGTGAAAGTGTATGTGTGTGTTTATATGTTTTTTTTTATGGATGTTTTTATTCATGATAAAATTGCAAAGATTAAAGAAGAATTTAATATTTTGATTGGATCACGGTCAAGAATTATTAACTTATAAGTAAGTTGTATTTCTAATATCCGATGAAAAGACAAAATTTTAAAACTTCTTTAACATGTCAAAATCACGAAGCAGCTTACCTCAGGTAGGGTGCGTTAGGGGTGCTAATACCTTTCCTAACCACAACCAGTCCCTTACCTGCGAATCTCTGACAAGACCAGTACATCCGGTTTCCTAGTAGCCCTCAATCAATTACTAGGTGGCAACTCCCAACGAACCGATTCAAGCAAACCACACAACGAAAAGATCGCCAGCCGATGCCGCGCGGATTTTGACGTGCGACACTTGGGAAAGTGCGGAAACCTCTCGGGTGAGGGAAACACTTAGTTACTAGGCAAACACAAGTGGGATTGGCGAGGGAAGGCTGACTCTAGCGAGGGACTAGGCTGCTGCACGGGTTTATTCGCAGAGCAAAAAATTACCCCATGACAATTGGTATCAGAGCGCGGTTGCATTCTTGGCAAAACGATGAGACTGTTCTGTGGACAACAGATCGAAGGAGTGGTTTGTTGAAGCTATCGTTGGGATAATTTGCGAAGTTGATATCTGAAGTTTTATGCTAGCGGGTATGGAGACTATTCGGGAAAGGTTGCTTCGTCTAGAGGGCTGGATGGGCGAAATTCCTGATGAAGAAGATCGTTCAGTTCAAGATCGACTTGAGTTGGCTATGGAAATCACGGAGAAGGCTTCTGAACAATATGTAGAACTTGCGGCAGAGATGAGCCGAAAGTTGCAAGCTGTTGACGTAGAGTTGGTTGTCTTGAAGCAAGTAGTCGCAGCTGCATCAGGGGGTGCAGGCTCTTCTAAGCCTAAGGTTCCAGAGCCGAAACCATTTGATGAGGTGCGGATTTCCAAAGAGTTGGAGAACTTTTTATGGGACATGGAGCAGTACTTCAGTGTGGCAAAGATTCGGTTGGCTGAACAAGTTAACATCGCAGTGATGTATCTCACGGGAGATGCAAAATTATGGTGGCGGACAAGGTCCAAGGAGGATCTTAATGCTGGTAGGCTAAAAGTGGAGACATGAGAGATTCTGAAACGTGAGTTGAAAGAGCAATTTCTGCCCAACAACACGTCCTGGATTGCAAAGGAAGACTTGAAAAAGTTGTGGCAAGATGGGTCGGTAAGGGATTACGTGAAGAAATTTAGTTCTTTAATTCTGGATATTGATAATATGTCCGAGGAGGACAGAATGTTCAATTTTCTGTCAGGACTTCAGCCGTGGGCACAATTGGAGTTACGTAGGCAGAAAGTTTCAGACTTGTCTTCGGCCATTTCGGCTGCCGATGGGTTGGCAGATTTTGGAGCAGGCGCTAGCAAAGGGAATGCTAGAGCATCTTCTGATTCATACCCAATGATGGACAGGTATGAAATGAAAAAGAAAAAGAAAGGGCTTGGTGGAGGAGAACCTAAACAGGCTGATGGCAATGGGAAGTCAGAAGCCAAGGGCAAGGAAAAGGTCTCGAAATCAAGTTCGGGCTGTTTTATTTGGGAGGGGAAGCACTTCGCAAGGGACTGCCCGCTGAGAACACAACTTAGTGCTATTTTCGTGGAGAAGGATAGAGAAGAAACAGCATACGTAAATCATATACGTGTGCTCAACACTAAGTGAAAGAGTTAGTGGAAAGGGGCCAGCCTAGTCGATGAGGACTTAGGCGTGGCCAAACTGCCTTGGGCGAGGCAGAATGGAGAGAGCTTCATAACTTTGACGATGGACAGATCATGGTTTAACTCTAGGGGTGAGGATGCGCCAATGAAAGCACACTGCATAGAATTCGGCAGCGATGGATAGCGGCAGCCTTGCATGGGCAGAGGTGAATTCGGCAGGAAGAGTTGATTGTTGTACGACGGACAAGTAAGCAATATTAAATTTTATACTTGCAATTTTGGGGCACGCAGAATGGTTAGAGAACTAGATGTTCGTATGGAAGCTCATGCGGTTCTTCGAAGGGATTTTGTGTGATGTATTTCGTGAAGAGGGATGGACACCTTGGGGATGCTTGTGATGAGTGTCTGAATTTCATGAAAACATGCTTGCGAGTATGATGTGTTTGACATTTATGGAAAACTAACGAGCCAAAACAGAATGTTATCGCAGCTCAGTTTTGAAACCGGTTGACGAAATTCGGTGGACTGAATTGTTGTTGAATGTAGGCAAAGCTAGAGGTTTCGTGGGGAGAAACATGGAGTGTGACGAGGAACAGATGCGGTGCAAGGGTACTTCGAATATGTCCGACGAGGGCGTCGGGTTCTTTTGGTGGGGGTGGTTTGTAATAGTGTCAAATGTGCATGGGATGCACTCTTTGGCAGGTTGGCCAAAACAGGGCCTAAGGGTGCTGGTAACTATGCCAACAGTGGGAGAAATCGGCAGCGCAGATTTGTGTGGCTGTAGGTTCGTCAAAGGAAAATCGGCAGCGCAGATTGTTGATAAACATTGGCTTGATAATGGAATGTCCAAGCCAGGTAGGAAAACTCGTCAGGGGCATAGGCAGACGAGAACTAGGGCTGTCAAGGAATTCGGCAGGGAAGACATTGGCAGCCTGCACGCAGATGCAAATTCGGCAGCGCAGGAATTGGCAGCCTACACGCAGATGCAAATTCGACAGCGCGCAGCGGCTTGTGCAAGTCAGGGGCTCGACTTGGCACGATCTAAAACTTGGACGAAGGACTGTCCAAGGCATACAAATGACTCAACAGCTGACGCAGCAAAACAGGCAGTTAGGACTGCCTTGTGGATAGGCAGAACATGGGTGAAGTAGGAGCCTCATAGGGGCAGAACGTGGGTGAAGTGGCAGCATCATGGGGGCAGAACGTGGGAGCATAACTGGGCTCTCCAAGCTGCTGAGATCGTGGGATCATGCCCCATCACTTGCTGGAAAATAGGCCACTAAGATCATGGAGATCATGGGGGAGAAAGTGTCCCACTATGTCCTTAAAAATAGGAGATCATGGGTGAGCCTTGCAGCTCACATGCTTGTCTATAAATAGTGGTTGCAGCTCTTGGTAATGTAGGGAATGCATGTAGAGCACGAGATAAAGAGAGTAGCTTGGTGTAGCATGCAATCTTTGTGCATAGCACACATACGGAGTTGTCTAAAGTTTCCTTTGTTTACGAGATCAATAAAGGTTGGGAAAGAGTTCCTATAAAGCTTGTTGTGCACTTTGTTTATCATATTCTTCTTGTGTATTCCGCTTGTCTTCTAACTTGGGAAAGTGGGGAAACCTCTCGGGTGAGGGAAACACTTAGTTACCAGGCAAACTCGAGTGGGATTGGCGAGGGAAGGCTGAGTTTAGCGAGGGACTAGGCTGCCGCACGGGTTTATTCGCGGAGCGAAAAATTATCCCGTGACACATCATATGACCAATTCTGAGATGAAATGGTCAATGAAGTCGTGAGAGTCCTTTCTTTGATCTTTTTTAATAGTAATCCAAAATTAACCCAAATGTGATGTAAGACGCTACGATGAATTGAATATGGATTTATTGTATTTGAATATGGTGAGGAAAATGATTTGTAGAAGACTTCGGCTCATATATAGTAGTATACTCAAACACTGAACATGTCAAGCTGAGCATGTTTGACTGTCCGAAATTTACACCTTTTTCTTTGTAATTTCTCTAGAGAAAAATCAGGATTTTTTTTTAGCTATGTTTAAATCAATTTGGAGATTAGCCCGAGTCACAGCTTAAACGCTCAGACTAATCCAAAAAAAGAAGTTAAAATTCAACATCATTTAAAAAATAAAAAAATTAATCCGTTATAACCGAGTCAATTAGATCAATTCTAATTTTACTTTTCTAAACCTTGTACGGATCAAGAAACAAATCATTAAGTTTAGAATTGATATGGCTTTTTTTCTTCTTTTTTCTCAATGAATCAAGAAACTCGTTAATGTCTTGTTTGAAATTGTGGTATTAATTACTTTTTAAAGTGTTTTTTTAATGAATTAAAATAATATTTTTGTTTTTTAAAAAAATTTATTTTTGATATTAACACATCAAAAAAATTTAAAAATATAAAAAAATATTAATTTTAAAAAAATATTATCAAAAAATATTTTTAAACAAAAAAACAAACCCATTCTAAAATAATTATAAAATAGAGTCACGCCTAGAAAGAGTCCTCGTTCCGGCAGTCAAAATCCAAAATTAAAGGATATATAATTATATATATACACGCGCGGGCAAAACCCCAAAGTTGACTTGATCGAAGTACTCCACCAATTCTCTCATCTACCAACAGACCAAAAATAAATGTATGATTTGTGTTGTTTTGAGTATAATCATATTTCTTTGTTAAAATATTTTGGTGATTGTTTTAAATCTTATAATACCTATTTTTATTCAAGTTGAATTTTTTTTTTGAAGGCATTAAGATATTTTTATAAAAAAAATAATTAATATTAAATTTTAAAAAACTGTTAGAGCGTGCGACGTTATTTGGTGATGAAACATGTCTTTTTGCTATCTCTTTGGATGCATCGACGCATTTTTTTTCTCTTGATGGGGCGTGTGTCATCAAAGAGTGGATTATTTGTCTTTGGTCAGGCATTTTTTCCCTTTCTTTTCTCTCACCTCTTCCCTAAATTGTAGATTGATCTTCTTGGTTTTTTACATTTCTACTTCAGCCCCTTTTCTTTTAATTTTTTTAATTTTTATCCTTGGTTTTTTGTAAAAGTTTTATTCTTTTTAATTTGGACCTTCAATTCAAATTTATATATATTATATTTTTAAATTCAGTCATTATTCTTTTCATTCTTTTTTTTCTTGGCCTTTTTATAAAAGTTTTATTGGTTTTAAATTTTATCATTCAATCCAAATTTATGTTGTGTTATTATTTTTTATTTGGTCCTTATTTTTTTCTTTTTGTTGGAGTTGTTTTTCTTTTAAATTTAACCCTCCATTCAAAAACTTTTAATTGCCCTCTAATTTATCTTATATTTTGATTTTCACCATCATTTTTTTAATTAACATTTTTTAATTTAGATCCTTTGGTGTTGTTAAGTTTTGCCCCCTATTTCATTCTTCAAAGTTTAATTTGCTAGGGATTATGCTTCACCATTTTTTCATGCATGATGCTTCCGGTTTAATAACCTGAGGCACATGTTTGAAAAATTGATGTTGGTTGATGACATTCTTTTATTTATTTTTTTTTAATTTCATCATTCATCATTAGTGTTTTTTTTAAGAATTAACTCTGTTGTTTTCTTTGATTTTTTTTCTAAAGAATTATCCTGATCTCATGACCTAGGTCATGAGTTTTGCGACAAACCACAGGTTGACTCGCCCCTTATTATCTATTTCATCATCATTCAGCATTAGTGTTTTTTTTTTAAGAATTGACTATGTTGTTTTCTTTGATTTTTTTATATAAAATTATCTTGATCTCATAACATGGATCAAGAGTTTTGCGGCACACCATAAGTTGGTTTACCTCTTATTATATATATTACATATTTATCCCTTTATTTCGGATTGACTTAGATTTTTTTTATCCCTTTTTATCTGATTTTGTGCCTCTATGAATTTTTTCCCATGGTTTCGTGTTTTTAATTAAGAATTATTTGTTCGCCGATGTTGCGTATTTTTTTATCATCTAATTAAATTTAAACCAACTTATTGATCTCAATTTCTCTAATTTCTTTGAAACGCGCTTGCAATATCTTAATATTATTTTTACAGGAACATCCGGCCACCATAACAGAGGAGAGCTTGGGACTTTTACCCATAAATTAGCCTACAAGACAATAATCCCAGCCTTTGGCGCCATTAGCAAAATCTAAGGAGGGACTATAACAAACCAGTTTCCATTTTGCTTCAGTGGATGACCCAGAAACTCAAGCATTCAAAGATGTCCCTTCTAGGCACACCAAGATCACTCCATTTCTTCTTGTGATTAATTTGCTATATTTTCCCACGGTGAGAAGAGAAATAATAAGATTAAGAGAACGTGAGCAAGATTTATATAGAAGAAAAAACAGTAACGCCGATGGCTTAAAGCATTTTCGCAAAACATATACCGAAACAAATGGTCTTAAGTTTATCCAAGAACATTAGGAAAAAAGAAAAAGGAAAAACTTACAGAGTCGAGACACGTTTCTTATTAATGGATCACCAAGTCTTGAAAGGGACCAAAGGTTCGACATCTGATGATGATAGAGCTTTATCAACTTGAAAACTGCTGCAAGTAATTGATGTAGAAGCATCATCCCACGCACTGATTACTTCAGCCGTGATGCTCTCAGCTTCTTCGTTATTTTGTTGAACGTCCTTCTTTTGTGACAATTGAATGATCCTCTCCAACTCTGATGTGACTTGTTTCATTGTCGGTCGCTTTTTTCCGTTCAAATTCAAGCATCTCTCTGCAATATTAGCTACACCGATGACATCCTCCTTGGGGCAGTGCTCCTTAATTTGAGCATCAACAATATCAAAAATTCTGTTCTCTTCCATCAAAAGAACAAAATGTGCAGCCAAGTTTGTGTGTTCTTGTGACTCGTTTGTAAGAATTGCTTTTTGTCCAGTTAAGAGCTCAGCAAGAACTACTCCAAAACTATAAACGTCACTCTTATCTGTAAATCGACTGGACCAAAAGTATTCTGGGTCCAAGTAACCAAAGGTGCCTTGCACATTAGTCGTCAAATGAGTTTGATCAACGGAGAGTGATCTTGAAGTCCCGAAATCGGCAATCTTTGCTCGATACTTGTGATCTAAGAGTATGTTGGTGGACTTTATATCTCGATGATAAATTGGAATGGAAGCTGCTGAGTGAAGATAGCAAAGTGCTCCGGCAGTTTCAGCAGCAATCTGTAATCTCATTTCCCATGATAAAGGGAACTCATTTTGGGGATGGAGATACTCGGAAAGAGTTCCATTAGGAATAAATTCATAAACTAAAAGAGGAACTTCTGCCTCCAGACAGCAACCAAGTAGCCTGACTATATTTCTTTGGTTGATTTGTGAAAGAATACAGACCTCGTTGATGAATCCTTCAAGGTTTTCTTCACCCACCATTGTGGACCTTTTGACCGCAACAATTACTCCATCTGCTAGCATCCCTTTGTACACGGTACCTTGGCCACCTTGACCAAGTATCCTATTCACATTGAAACCATCTGTGGCAGTTTCCAACTCCTCTGAGCTGAATACTTTGGTTTTGGAAATACATTGATCACTTGAGGATAATTGTTGCTGTAACAAGAGACCACCATTCTGTCTGAAAAACTTCTGTTTCAGTTTGATGCTCTTCCTTTTCTCCATGATTTTGTACAGCCACCAACCACCAATGAGCAGTAACAACACTCCAACAACTCCAACAACAACTGCATTTCTCAAAAAAAAAAAAAAAAAGTTCTTGATTGGTCATTATTTAACGTTCACATTAAAAGTGTCTTTGGGAAGATGGTATAACCCGCATTCCTTTTTTATAAAAAAATAAAAAATAAAAACATCAGAAGCAAAAACTTTTAATTTTGTTTTAGAAGATCGGTTGTAAGATCCAGAGACATAAAAGGACTCAAGAAAATTAGTGAGCCCAAAACAGTTCATAATGCAAGTATGAGAAATTGTTTTCTAAAATAATAAAAAAATATTAAAAATTATCTAGTAAAATAAAAGGAAAACAATGTTTAAACAAGAAGTGTGACTTTTGGAGTTTTTTTATTTCTAAAACTCTACTATTGAAGATTTTCATATTTTGGATATTTTTTAAAATAAAAAATAAACTAGTTTTTTAATTAGTCTAATTTTATAATTGAATTATATATTTCGGTTCCGGTTTGATTATTTTTTTCTAACCCAAAAGGCAAATCCCTAGTAAATGATGCAGGTTGTCGATAGCCCAACTTATTGTTTTGGACTTTTGGGTGGATTGATGGATTAATTAATAAATTAAATATAGGATATTTGAAAAACAAGGAATACCTACCACTGCCACGTATTGAAGTGGAAGCACATTAATTACCTGAAATAATAATTGTGATGATGCCAAACCCACGGCAACCTCTTTTGCCATCACCTCTCATGCCAAGTGGACATTTACATTCGTAATCCCCAATGGTGTTATGGCATTTACCATGACATTGGTATCTCTTGCCGGCATCCTTGCACTCATCGATATCTGTCAACATAACAAATTATGAATTCCCCTAAATTCAACACAGAATAAAAGTTCTAAGAAGTTCTGTGAAGTTGTTTTGTTTCATAATTTGCCATTACTCTGGACTTTGAAGTTGTTTTGTTTCAAGGATATCTGAGAAGAGGAATGAACAATCTTATAATTTCATTCACTTAGCTACTGAAGGCATCTGTCACTTTACCTTGGCATCCTTTTTCAAGATATGGGTTTCCTTCGAACCCTTCATTGCATGCGCAGCGATATCCTTGACCGTTATCGGAGTAGTAGCAATTTGTATTGATGCCACAAGCATATGAACTCTTATTAGCCCGAGCCTCTTCGCATGTCTCGGTTTGAGCTACCCATTCGATCACAACATTTGATGTATCAAAATCTGTTGGAGTTCGAGAGAGTGGCCAATCCGAGAGGTTGAAGGAGACTTTCTCCTGAAGGAAAGCAAATCCACAAGGGTTAAATTCGGAAACAGCCGTGTGGTTGCGAAGGCTCTGAACGGAAATATTCAGTGACTTGAGACCCTTGGGAATCGAGGTCTGGCAGCACCCAGAACCTGAGCAGGAATTCTCCTTTGACATGGTAGCATTTACAGTACATAAAGAGAGACAACCAACCCCGGATGTCGCCTCCTTGTTGGTCCCCATGGCAATGGTATCACAACCAACTGCTGTGAACATATTTCTCGACTCTGAAATTGTGTAGGGGTCTATAAGATCCATAGACAGATTGTAAAGCCTCACCTGCTGCCCTGACTTTTCGTAGCAATCAAATGCTGGAACAAAGGCTATAGTGACTGTGCCCTCCTCCACCGATATATGGCGAGCAGGCACGAATCCAAACCACAGTACATGATGACCATCATCAGTTGAAGTGCATCTTAGAAAGAAGTTAGCATTCATGGCACATCTTTGTTCCCCAATCCCAAACGGGTAAGGAACAATAACATCCCCACACCTTTCTTGGCAGCCATCTTTCACATCTGGATTTGCTGTTGCTCCTGTTATTGCAGCCACCACTAGTAGCAACATCATCGGCAAAAAACCCCACCTCTGAAGTATCATTTTCTAAGCACAACCCAACTTGATAGATGTATATAAAGCAGCTCCAAACGTTCTTTTTTTGTTCTTTTTTTCTTTTCAATGAATCAAGAAACTCGTTCAAGGAAGAATTGTTACAAAATGGGGCCACACCTAGATAGGAGTCCCCCGTTGACCTTACCGGAGTCCAGAATTACGGGGATGTATGAAACCCCAATGAAACCAACCATCTTAGACTTTATCAAGTACTCCACCAATTCTTTTTTTTAAAAAAAAAAAAAAAGTACTCCACCAATTCAAAGAAAGAAAAATAAATGCTGCCTATACCAAATCACCGACATCAAAATTACTGAATTCTATCTTTCATTATCTCAGAAATGGGAAAGATTAGCGTTGACAGGGGAGTTTTGGCAGCAACTTTCGCAGGTCATTTTCAGCTCTTGATGTGCCTGCAAATATTGAAATTAGCATAGTTTTTTTAAACCTGATTCAAAGTCTAAGTCACGGGTTTTCTCCATGTTATTAGGTTTTGATCGGGTTAGTATTTGGGTTAACTTCAATTTTTTTTATAAATTAAAATGTTATTTTGGTTAAAAAAGATAGTCAACGAGTTGTAACAAGGCTTTTGAACGGGTTTTGCTGGGTCATCCAGATTTTTGACTTCCATTATTTTATTTTAAACCCGGTCTAATTCCAACCACGAGTCAGTAGGTCCCGAGTCGATCTATCGAGCCGGGCCAGGTTTTAAAACTATAAAAATTAGAATGAAATCCATTTTTCAAATTATTTTTTGTTTGAAAATATATAAAAATAATTTTTTATTTTTTAAAATTTATTTTTGATATTAGTACATCAAAATAATTAATTATTTTTTAAAAAAAATTCATTATAAAAAGAGAGAAAATAATTTTGTGTTTGGATGAGAGAGTATTTCTAATCTATTTTTAGTTTGAATTTATAATATATTATATATGAGTGTAGTTTAGTTTTTTCATTTAATTTGCAAATTTGAGTTGATTAAAAATTTTCAAAATTCAATATGCTAATATAATTTGAGTTGAACACCCAAAATATAATTTTTTAAAATTCAATATGCTAATATAAATTCAACCAAATTATACAATTTTAAAGGTAATTTTTCTAATTTAAAATTTATAGCAAGAAACAATCACCACCACCATCATCATCATCATTATTATTATTATTACTATTACTATTATTACTACTACTTCTAATATTGTTATTATTCTTAAAAGTTCCCTCTTAACTGCTTCCTTTTTGTTTGTTTTGATTAATTCTCTCAAATACCATCTCTTTCTCTAATGTAAAAGACATCATAACATTTTATTAAAAATTATAAATTTATTCACAATTTTCATAACATATAATAATATGTAATTATATTTAATTATCTTCCCAACTCATTAAACTCGATGTCAAGCTTGTAATATCCATGTAGGTTTGAGGAGTACTAATATCATCCAAGCTCGTGGATGAACTTGGGTAGCTCGTGGACCAGATCTGGATCGCTTGTGGATAGACTAGCATCCTCAAGACCTCCAAGATAAGCAATCTCATCTTTTGTTAATATTACTTCAAGACACTTAACTTCCCCAACCTCTTGAAATCCACCACGATATAAATTGAATATGGTGTTAGCCACAATACATCTCATCTCATTGAATCTTCACAGATAATCATTGTTATTTCCTGAGCTTCATATACTAAGTAATTAATCTATATACATATATTAAAAATCAATTAGTAGTCATCATCCATAATAAAACTATCCTGGTATTTAATAAATATAAAAAAAATATTGCATACTAATTGATTCTGTCTTGGTTACCCGGGGCACAACGCATTAGGTTGCATGAACGTCTCGGAAAAAGCGATTAGACCGGTATAATGAAACTGTGTAAGGACAGATACCATATCAATATCAATTGTAGGTTTCGCTCCTAAAATACATAATCTCTGTTAGCATCACAAAAACAAAGGTAAGATGCATAAATTACCACCCGAATCTCTGGGCTAATATTCTGCAGCTCGTCTCTGTATCAATATAATCTAATATATGTTGACATATGTGGTCGCAAGGGGCCAATTCTTTTAAAAATTCTGTCCTTTTATTGTTTTTATTCCTGTTGGAAAATATCCCATCCCAAGTCCTGGTCTTCATGACATAGTATGGGGTATTTTCCTATTGGAAAATATCACATCCGCTTTCATCTCTCTTTGAAAAACTGCAGTGCCGTGGACTTCATCCTGCCCCTTCATCAAGAAAACATGCTCGAGCAGTTCTTTGGAGGGGGAGGCGACTGTGAGAAATGGATTTTCGAGGAATATTACTTCCTAACCAAAGGAAAACTTGTGCGTGGATTTTAATTGGGAGAAAGCATCTAGAAGCGTCATGAAGGCTGATAGAAATCCATTCAGCAACAGTGCCAAGAAAGAGAATTTTTCCAATATTTAAATAACAGAACATATTGAAAAACATGGTTTGCATACTTGCCTAGGTAAAAGATCCGCACAGCTGCAGATCTCCAAGGTTTCCATCAATTTTGATACTGAACTAGTTCCTAGGCTAATATTGAAGAGACATGAGAAGCTGTGCTACTATAGCTCTGAGCTGTTTAACATCTATTTACAATCTTGAGATTCCAGCAAAGAAAATATAGTACATGGTAACAGCAAACAAATTTATCACGGCATCCTCGTATAGATCGATTTATCAGTCCTCTATCAGACCATCAGTGTTTGGCTGCACCAGCCATAAAGATGAATCAGATCATTTCAGTAATGGTTCATCACTGGAAATCAATTTCACCAAATCCAATCTCACTCCATTGAAAATATCAAATAAACAAGAAAATGCTAGTGTTAAAAATATTCTGACCTTATTCGACATTATGAGATTGGTCATGCTCGATAAAATCTAGCGCATCTTCCTTGGAGACAACATTGACACGGCTCACCCTGTTTTTGTGTGTCACCCCATATAACTTGTCAGCAACCTTCACAAGTTCTGGCCTGAAAGTGGTGGTTATAAATTGTGTGTTGGCCATATCAGCCAGGCGACGAATCATGTCTGGCGAACAAAGTAATTAAGGAACACCTCCAATGGTTACATCTGATGAATAAACAATAGCTAAATAGCCAAAACAAGACCACAAAATAGAAACCATTAAAGCTTTAGGGAGATGCCAAAAAAACAACATAGAAATAGGATACTTCCAACAGCAGTCCTGTACTGGGGATCCAGTGCTGCGTCTATCTCATCAAAAAGATAAAAGGGAGCAGGATCACATCGTTGGATGGCAAATATCAATGTCAGGGCTACTACAGTTTTCTGACCCCCTGATAACTGCTTCATTGATTGTGTTTCCCCTTGCCCTGTAAATGAAACCTACATACCAAAACCAACTTGAGGATATTTAAATTTGAGCATGCCCATATTCTTGAGGATAGAAGATGCCGTAGTAAAAATACTTCTGCTCACCCTATTTACTAGAAGGCAAATTACAAATGAAAACAAGATTTGCATGCATTTCGTGGTGTGTTGTTTTTAACAGGACTAGCTGAATCCTAATCTCACCACTTTTTCAATGTCAATAAACAGAGAGTGCACTAAAAGGCTATTTACTATCCAATCCATCCTTTTTGAAAGAAAAAAAAAATTACTGTATCCTCATTTCTTACAAAAATAAACACATATAAATGAAAGACCAAACACATACCTTCACTTTCACACCTATGTATTTCTCAACCCTTCCCTCCAAATCTGCCTCACGAGGTCCATCATCATCATAATCATCATCCCCATGATCACCATCCTGTCAAGATATCACAAATGCAAGCCATGCCATTTTTAAAATGCAATCCTACAATTATCTCAAAATTTCAACATCAAAGACCAAGAAGAATACTGATTAAACTTGGAAAACAATAAAAAACACAAATGAAGAATACAAGTGCATTGTAGAAGAAAAAATTGATTTTGACTAGTTATTTTGTCAACATTTAAAAAATATTCATCATCACAGCAGGACAAACAGTGCAAAAGTTAGATTTTGAGCAAGAAAAAATATGCTTATGGGACACTAAGAAAGGAATGGATTTATAAATTATGAACCAGCAAATTGATTAGAGCAGTTAATAAAAAGTGAACAGTAGTTAGAGATGGGGGGGGGGAAATGAAACTAAGGCTTAAAACACTCCTTTAACTAACCTTTTTCTTCATCATGACCAGATGACCATGACCACCCTGCACAAGTTCAGAGAATACTTCGCGAAAGTGTCGAGCAACACCCTTGAAAGTGCGTTCTATTGATTCATCCTTCCGCTGATCTAGAGCAGATATAAGTTCTCTTATTTTCTGCAAAAAGGCATTAACGTAAAGATACAGAAATCATGAACTCGTGTTAAAAACAGTAAGTACAAAAGAAGAGATTTAAATATAAAATTCCATACAATACCTCGTCACCTGCTTCCAGTTCAGCTTGCCTTTTCTGAAGTTCCTCCCGTTGCTCTGTGAAGTTTACATATTGATCTAGTGCCTTCTTGTTTACATGGCTGAACTGCTGAAGTTGCTCATTGCACCTATGAAGCATTTTATGCAAATCTTTCACGCCTCTCCGCTTATACCTATATGCTCCAATACAGGAGAGTATGTCATTTATCAAAAGAAATAATATATAAGTGGAAGCATGCAAACATTACCTGTTTGAACAGGTACCAAGTACATGCCAAGGCAAGACAAAAAAAATCACCTTCTAAGATTTCAACATAAATATTGGCAGGAAAAACAGGCAGAATAAATCAATTAAAAAAACCTCAGGGGTCTCAGTTGATTACAAGACATGACAGTTTAGCAATACAATAAAACCCAAGCACGAGAAAACTGAAGCTCAGATTGAAGTCATTATCACATGAAGAAACAATGAGGAAAATTTGAAGTTCAGAGAGAAGCTATACGTTTCAAAAGCATCTGATGACAAAGGACCCAGTTCCCTAATTTTGTTAGAGTATTCCTCCTGTTTAGCAAGAAAAATACTTCGTTTACTCAATAGCTGTTCCAGTTCTTTTGCTTCATCTTGAAGTGTTTTTTCATATCTGTCTTCCAAAACCTGGAAACACAAGTTGTCATCTTAGCTGCTGCAACAAATCCTAAAGATCAACAGTCTGCAAAAGGTGGCAAACCTTTAGTTCTGTCTTTTTATCTTTTTTCTCCTTTAGTTCCTCCTTTAGTCTATCTATCTTGTCAGAAACTCCTGAGAAGATTAACCAGTAAAAAAAAATTCTTCTTATATTTAAATATTAAAATCAAATTTTTAGAAACTCATAGCTCACTTTTGAGTTCCAGTGTTGTGACTTCAGCCAGTGATTTAGCATCGTTCAGTTCCTGCCTCTTCAATTCATCTTCACCATGTAACGTGTCAGAGTCAACCGTTGATATTATGGCTTCCAACTCTTGCTTCCGTCGTTTCAGGTTAGTTGTCAGATTAGTCTCTAGCTCCGCTTTTCTTGTTTCAGTCTATGTAATGAAAAATGCACATTCATGTGAAACAGAACACATTCCACAAAGGACGCTACAATTACTACTAGACAAGGTTGAGATTTCTAACCTCGATGCGATCTGTTCTACAGGTAATAAGCTTCTCTTTAAGGTCTTTTATTTCAGGGTTGAGTTGGGATAGTTCATATTTTTCCTCTGGTGTTAAGTGATCAATGAGATCTGTGCCCATCTCAGCTTGTTTCATGACCATACTGGCATTAAGCTGTTCTATTTGATTCCGGACATCTGCAAGTGATTTTTCCTATAAATAGGATCCATTGAAAGAGGAATAAGAATACTAACAGCAACAATGTAATGAACACTCAAGAAAGGATAATCTGCCAGTGGTAAGGTAAGGGTGACTTCACAGTCTAAATGTACCTTATTTTCAAGAGCCTTGGAAATGAATTGTTTCTGCTTATTAGCATTAGCTATGTCCTGCTTAAGCTGTTCCAACTCTGATTTATCATGAGCCCGCTTGGCATCAATTTTCTGCTGCTCGGTGACACGTTCAGTTATTCTCTGGTCTATATGTGAGATCAATTTAGCGAAAACAAAGTAGACAATAATAGATGGATGTAATTTAAGCTAAGGAATCAAGGAAACATCTGTTGAACTCTTCAAAAGATATTTTAGCAGTCAAGAGTTCTACTGTTCAACAATCAAACACCAAGCCTTGTTTGTTTACAAAAATTTTAGGAGTAAGATAGCATGAGGGATGTATTTACACATTTTCACGACTATGGACAAGAAATCATACCCTAGTTTTACAATTAAATGAAAGCATAAACTAAAAGCACTCATTCAAAAAGAATTTTAAAAAAATAATAGTGAAAAAGGATATCTTGTAGCATAAATCTGACTTTTTCAAGTTCTTCTTCCTTAATGTTAATAGATTTTGTATTCTGCATAATCATGTTCATAAACTTCAACTTTGAGCGCCGATGGTCATAAAAGCCCCCTGTCATACCACCTTTCTTGCTTACTTGATCACCTGATTAGTAGTAAATTGTTAAGGCATCTCGAGCACATATGAAGGTCATAGTGCAAAATAAAAAAGAAGATTTCTATGCTAACCATCCACAGTTATGCAGTCCAAACCATCAGTTCGGGCAACTCTTGTGGCCACATCCAAATCTCGACAGATCACAGTTCTAGCAAATACCTGGAGAAAAAGAAAGAATATGTGGCAATATAAGCATGAGCACATCCCACACCACTCCAGGAGTCGTATCAACATCATAACAGTTTTAGCTCATGCAAATTTTCAAAAAGTGTGAACACATTTATATACAAGACCAATGGCATCAACAACGTTTCACAATCCAAGAACATGCCAGTCAAATAATTTAAGAATGCACAAATATCACATCAGGGAAAAAGTGTTTCACTTCACAAGTCTAGCATTGTGGTTAGGGGTGGACGACAGTAGCATATGTGTAGGTACTTCATAGCCTTCACTTACTTTTTTAAAGTTAGTGCCAGTCACCCAAAATTATCAAGTTCAAACTTTTTCCCATCAATATCCATCCTTAGATTCCCAAAGCAATCACTACAAGCTTCTCACAAAAAAAAAAAAACTCCAACAAGAATAAATAACTATTGAAAACATCAGCAATCAATTGATAGAAAACACAGAGAAATAACCTCCTAGAACAAAATAGCACAAGAAATTACTGATTTTCAGTTATGTGCAGTCCAACATAAATTTCTAACAACAAAACTCACATCAATGTTTCTGCTGGGTCAATACCGTTTCAGTAAGAACAAACATGAGGGAGAACTAACCTGAGCAAATGCTGGCGTAAAATTGGGAGAGAACTTCAACTTCTTTAGCAAAGGTACCACATCAGAACTCTGTGGATAAGTTACTCGAGGTGCCTTTACCCTGTTCAGTGGAATAAAAGTAACTCGTCCTCCTTTCAATGCATTAAGGTGCCTAATTATCTGAGTTGATATGTTATCATCCTCAACCACAACATGAAATAAGCTGCTCAAAAGACAAACAGATATTAAGTACATCATTCAACGATGAAGTGATCAAAGCATAAGGTCAAAAGACTAATAGCGAGTATGCCAGCTTGTCAAGCAGATTGAGAACACGGCTCCAAGAGAGAAAACAATGAACATGATAGAATAGATTTTACATACCTGTTTCCAGCTGTAACTTCAACAGCAGTAAAATATTTCTCATCACAATCAAGCAGCTCTATTATTGGACCGAAAACTCCACTAATTTTGTACTCTCTGCAGATACGCCGAATAGAATTGAGCCCTCTCCTCACATCCTGATAACATAACATTGGCAAAGTTGCCAGAAACAGGAAGGGGTTCAGATAACATATAAAAACTAACTTCTACCAAATGATCATTGTTGTGTCCAGCCATCAAACAAGCAGGACATTAGGCTACTATGAATGCCTACGGCATTAAAATCAACCAATTGCAATGGAGCGCATATTGCTTGTAACATGCATATTTTGGATGGAAGATAAGTTGAACCAAGTGGCTTAAACTTTCCTCCTATGAAAAGGATTTTTAAGCTGAGCTTGATCATGATTTATTTTCAGACATGGCTTGTTGTTTAGAAAGCTTGCAACTTCTTGAGCTTGGCCCAAATGCTCAGTTCATTCACAAATGACTGGTCACATGGCAAGTGATTTTATCAGTGTTGAGACTACAACAGAAGCCAGAGAAATGTAAGAATTAATTAAAAAAAGAACAAGGCTGGCATGCTGCCCGGGCATGAAACATAGTCAATTTTGTTCATTAAACTGCTAACCATTTTAGCTTGTATTCTAAAAATATTACACAAGGATCTCAAGTACAAATTAAGGTCAGTAGAGTGGGCCTGAAATTTCATGTTCATGGGCCCATTCAAAGCATGGGCCTGAT
>Ga0325411_1002518_pt1 | contig 20787 bp, 15 predicted proteins | sample PopdelMetagenome_13_FD_206181 | JGI IMG/M metagenome (GOLD analysis project Ga0325411, IMG submission 206181) | Populus deltoides microbial communities from Bellville, Georgia, United States - Xylem-PdIQD-R4 | ecosystem: Host-associated > Plants > Phyllosphere > Stem > Wood/Secondary xylem...
TTGTGCTAAATGTCTATACATAGACAACTCTCACACAAATGGAAAGCCAAAGAAAAATGGAATAATTCTTCGTTTGTGAACATGCTTCACAGCAATGAAGGCCTGATGGTGATAACGATGAATATGTTATGATTAATGCAACATGTATTTTATCTCTCTAATCAATTAAACCGATAGACATGCACTAACGCACACTGTACAAATTCAATATAACAAACCATGCAGCTAACCATGCACTGTGTACATCAGTGTAACCACCAATGCAATACAAACCAAGCAGCAATTGTAACAATCAAGTATACAATTCTATTAACAAATCTGTTAGCTTAAGTTTAGAAAATCTGTTAGACAATTATTCCGCTATATATATATACCTACATGATGAATACAAAGATTAAACTTTCATCAATATCACAGTGTATTACTCTTTTTATGGTATTAGAGCATTAATTTTACTTTCTCAGCAGTATTCTTCTCTTTCTTTATCTCCACACTTCCGATGTCTGTCAATACCACTATCTTTAACACAAATGAATCTCACAGCACATTGATTACCATCAATGTAGCAGCCCAAACACTAGTAAAACTCACCTTCATAAATTATCTAGCATGGAAGCTTCAGTTTCAGACTCTCTTCATAGGATATGATCTCAATGAATTCATTTATGGATCACATCCCTGCCTAGCCACACCTATTCCAGGAACAACTACACCTAATCCAGCACACAAGATGTGGATCAGACAGGATCAATTACTCCTCAATGCCATCCTTGGTTCTCTGTCACCCACAATCATGTCATTCATTGCTCAAGCACAAACATCAAAGGAAGCTTGGACAATATTAGCTAATACATATGCTAAACCGTCTCGTGGAAGGATCAAGCAAGTCATGAGCCAATTCAAACAACTTACAAAAGGATCCTTGGGTGTCTCTGAATTCCTACAAACCATCAAAGCCTGAGCTGATGAGCTTGCCATTCTTAGAGCACTAATTGACATTGAAGACCTCTCAGAACGAATTCTTGAGGGACTTGGTTCTGAATACACAGAGTTAGCCAGGGCAATCCAAGCTAGAGACACTCCAATCTCCTTTGATGAGCTACACGAAAAACTTCTCAATTTTGAAGCATCCATCCATAATACCAACAACACGACTCAACCTTATTTTCCTGCCTCTGCACATCTAGCTAATTGTGCCTTCTTTGGACAACATCACTTACCACACTCCACCTATTCCTCTGGTAGACACACTGGCTGGCGCTTAACCAACTCATATCATCCTCGGTTTTCTAATTCTTCCCCACCTGGCCCTCACAACTCTCGCCCCTCTCGAAAGCCATACCTTGGTTTTTGTCAAATCTGCAGAATCCAAGGCTATACTGCTAAGTATTGTCCCTCTTACAAATTCATACCTGTTGTAACTCCTACCAACAACAATTCAGGACTGCTAAAATCACCTTGGCAACCAAAGGTGCATTGTGCTACTAATTCCCCTCACAACAATTCCTGGCTGTTAGACAGCGGTACATCTCATCATGTTACCTCTGATCTTAACAACTTATCCCTACATACTCCATACAATGGGCGAGACGACATTATGATTGGTGATGGCACGGGACTTCCAATCATACACACTGGTTCTACCTCTCTTCTCCACTCCAATAAGGAGTTTTCTTTAACTGATGTTCTTTGTGTGCCCAACATCACAAAAAACTTAATCTCTATTTCTAAATTCTGCATCTCCAACAATGCTTCAATTGAATTCTTACCGTTTCTTTTTCTTGTCAAGGATCTTCACACAGGAGCAACACTTCTGAAGGGTAAAGCTAAAGATGTTGTATATGAGTGGCCACCATCCGCCCCATTGATTGCCTTTTTCAGCATCAAAACCACCTCGTTCAACTGGCATCATCGCTTAGGCCATCCTGCTCTTCCTATTTTAAAACATATCATCTCTAAACATGCACTTGATTTAGCATCTTCACGTATGTTACAATTTTCCTGTAATGCCTGTCACTGCAATAAGAGCTACAAACTTTCATTTTCCATGTCCACTCTTACCTCCACCCGTCCCCTTCAAATTATCTTTTCAGATGTATGGACATCCCCCATTCTGTCCTCTGATGGTTTCAAATATTATATCATCTTTGTTGATCACTTTACAAAATATATCTGGCTTTATTCTTTAACACACAAATCACAAGTAAAAAATGTCTTCCTTCGCTTCAAAGCTATCACACATGCACTAACGCGCACTGTACAAATTCAATATAACAAACCATGCAGCTAACCATGCACTGTGTGCACATCAGTGTAACCACCCATGCAATACAAACCATGCAGCAGTTGTAACAACCAAGTGTACAATTCTATTAACAAATCTGTTAGCTTAAGTTTAGGAAATCTGTTAGACAATTATTCTGCTGTATATATACCTACATGATGAATACAAAGATTAAGCTTTCATCAATATCACGGTGTATTACTCTTTTTATAAACTTCCTCAAAATTCGTTGTTATATTCATCTTTATCTATGAACATGACCTTTTCTCAGGATTTTTGGGATTGAAGACATCGAACGAAAAGTTGCTAAATGATGAGCGAACTTCACATCTTCTACTCCATAAAACCGGCCAAGACTCTTTAACTGTACTCAATAGAAGAATGTCTTGCTATTGCGAACACATTTTCACAAAACAATATATTAAAAAGCAAGTTTTAATGCCAATGTATTGAAAAGACATAACAAATAGTATTGAGAGAATTAAATAAAAAATAAATACTTCATACTTTTAGAAAATTATGTATATTAGGTTTATATATACCTATTAAGAAATCAATTACTAATATTACCATGGAAGAAGCTAATATTATTATAAAATAATGGTATAATTAGATACTTATTTAAACATCATTTAAAAAAATGATAAAAGAGAAAAAAACGAGATAAAAAAATAAAGAGTCAAACATGCTTGTTGTAGAAATGAACACCAACCCCAGCATGAAAACCTAGGCATACACGCTTGTTTTTTTTTTAACTTTTTCTTAAGGGGTGGATATCGAAATCCACCCTAATTTTTTTTTTGTTTAATTTGGTGAATGACGCACACCTGGCCAAATGATGCGTCAGTTGTCAACTTTCTTCTTCAATCATTGAAGGTGTCTCTAGTGATTAGAAAATCAGGGTCTAAATTTTTGGATCTTAAAAACCTAGATTTTCAATGATTGTTGCATGCAATATTACAGAAAACTTATCATATACATAGTATAATTATCATGTGCAGTGTTTTCCACCATTATTATTGTATGCAACCATTACTATTGCATACAGTTATATCGTTTCTTCTATTCCTTAACTTGGTATCAGAGCAGACTTGGTATTTCTCTTCATCTTGGACTTTACAAGCACCCAAAATATGGACTCTCATATGGCTGCATCGAGTTTCTCTTCTGCTACAACAATCCTTCCCTCTAGTGGTGTCTCTTCTGCTATAACAATATCGCCTGCTGTTGCTATTCCTTCTTCTGGTAATGAATCACTCTCCTTTGACGTTCATTCTTCTACTGCAACCATCAATAACACCTCGAATATTGCCTTCTCACACGTCTACTTGCTGTAATGATTCCTTCATTTGATTTTACAGTAGTAGCCAAACCCTCTCACACGATTGTTTCTTTTTCAAATACTCAACAAGTAATCTCTTTAAAACTATCAAACATAAATTTCTTATACTGGAGGATGCAGATGAAACCTTACTTGTTAGGCCAAGGTGTGTACTCCTATGTTGATGGCTCTTTCCTATGCCCTCCTGTGTATATATCATCTGCTGATATGGCTTTGCCCAATCTTAATCCGTCATATCTGTCATGGAAACAACAAGATCAATTGATTATGGTGTTATTATATCGTTTTATCTACTAAAGTGCTACATATTGTTGTTGATTGCCAAACATCCCATGGTCTATGGATAACTCTTGAAACTACTCTTGCTTCACCATCTAACTTACCAACATCCTCCATGGCTCGGTTATCATACGCCAGAGTGCTAGTTGAGACTGATTTGTTAGCTGATTTGCCTGCAATGATCAACATTTCCCCGCCCAATGGTGTAACCATGACCTAGAAAGTGTTATATGAATCATTACCATGATTTTGCAAACAGTGCAGGACCTTGGGGCACAACACCTCTTCTTGTGCCAACAATTCCAGCCACAAACGGAAAAAGCATGCTCAGCTAACTCCTACTCTTTTTGGATGCTCTAATCCTTCAGCAGACACTGAAGCTGTTGAAAAACAACCTCTTCGGGAGGAACCTCAAGGTGAGCCGGAGTTTGATCCAACGTCTGTTGAGGCCGCTGTGGGTGGGGAAGAGCGAGCAAATATTTCTGATCGCAAGCCGGCCAAATTGACTACACCTTCTAGTCCTCTAGGTGATCATCCTTCTGGCTCTCCTCCGGTTGTGTCTGTGGAAGACAATACCACTGCTGAACTGCCGCCCAGGAGGCAATATTTGACAAGGAGCAAAGCTACTGCCACTTCTGGCCGATCAGGGAAGGCCTTATGGAAGAGTCGTTCTTCCAACAGCTCCTCTTCGGCTGCGACTCTAGGCAACATAGCCTCTGCTTCCTCATCCTTTTTATGATGTTTCCTTGGTTTTGTCTAAGAAACCTGTTCCTTATGCCTGTTTGGGTCTCTGCTTGCTTTCATTTTGCTGTCTTTGTTAGCTTGGCTCTTGTGTGTTGCAGTTTTCCTGCCTGTAGCTATTCTGTTTCTTCTAGTTAGTTGGTCTGATGGCCTTTGGGTCTGCTGTTGGGGTTTTCCTAGCTGTTCTTCTGCTTACTTGTAGTTTGGTTGCTTGGGTTTCTCCTTGCTGGATTGCTGTTCTTTCTGCCAGATATTTTGCTTGCTGTTTTGCTTGTTTTGCTGGCTGCTGATTGGCTATCAGTTATAGTTTTGGCTTATAGGTTTTGAGGTGCGGAGGTGCTTAGGTGTTGAGTTGCTGGTTGATGCGTTTCTGGTGGGTTGAAACGGATCAAGTTGGCTTGCTACCCATATGCCGGGTTGGATGCTTCGTAGTCTTGAAGCTGGATGGCAATTTGGTCTGCTAGAGTTGGAATTTCTTCTCTGGCTTACTGCCATGAGTTCAGCAGTCTCATATGGGAGGTTTTGGTTGCTCAATGGTATTTGCTTAAAGTCAATGTCTTGATATTGTTTTGCTAGTATTTAGCTTCTTATTCGGTTTAGTGGGAGCATGTTCCCTTAGGCTTTTTAATTTCTATTTTTCCCTGCATGGGGGCTGTCCATGCTCTTGTATTTGGGATCCTATCCCTTTTCTCGGGTTGGCTTGTGCTAGGGAGAATGTTCCCCTGCACTCGCCTTTTGAATTTGCATGTAATGTTATGCTGGCTACCAGCTTGTACCGCAAGCTTGTCTTGCTCTTTTTGATCTATACAATACTTACATTTGATCAAAAAAAAATAATGACATGGCTCCTTCTAAGACCCGAGGCAGAATGATAGCACTATTAGTGCTTATTTGTAGCAAGCCAAGATGTTATTTAATGAGCTTGTTGCTGCCGACAAGCCATTGTCCATGGAATATTTTAACCTCTATATATTTCGTGGAATGAGAAGAGAATTTTGGGACCTAGTAACCACCTTTTCTACTAGAGTAGAACCTATTTCATACACTAATCTTCATAGTCATCTTCTCACACATGAGTTTCTGTATAAGGCTTCTCTTCAACCCGTTGTGACAGCACCATTGCTGCTAACACCATCTTAGCCTCCCTCAACCTTTCTCTCACAGCATCAGTCATGCTCTTCAGGTAATAATTATAACCAAAATTCTGGTCGTAAGGGTCATTTTCATGGAGAATGGAGGACTCATAACCATGGTTATCTCAATCATGGAACTAACGGGTATAACTTTGGTCAGAATATTAACAGTAATGGTTTTGGGTCTGGACAATTTATTAGACAAAATTTTAAGCAACAACGCAATTGTTTTGGGGGTTCCGGTCAATAGTCCAATCTGTGGAAAATAAAATGTTAGCTCTGCTATAGTTTTGGGCATTCAGCGCAACAATGCCCCCAACTATCCACTCATAATATGCAATTCAATGCTAATTTGATGTGTAATACTCAATCTGAGAGTACTCCTATTACTTTGTTTCCTGATACAAGTGCTAATCAATATGTGACACCCGACAATAGAGATGTTCACAATAAAGATTGTCTTTACATTATGTTTGAGTTTTCTACCACCTCATTGCCTCAAGCTTTCTTGATTGCATATCAATCCACTTCTGCTGATGTCTAACACTGTCGACCTAGGCATCCTAGTTCATGTATTTTAAGTTTCTTGGTATCAAATTAAAAAGTGTCATATATATCAAAACATTTTCATTTTGAGTGTTAGGCTTGTCTATTAGGAAAATCATTACATCTGTCTTTAAGAACTACGGGTCACAAAATGTCGGCTCCTCTTGAATTATTTTTTAGTGATGTTCATGGACCTTCCCTTAGGTTGTCCTCAGATGGTTTTTAATATTTTGTTATATTTGTTGACGCTTATACGAATTATATTTGGTTCTTTTCTTTAGTTGCCAAATCTGATGTTTCACTATTTTCATCAATTTCAAACTCAAGTTGAGCGTTAGTTCTCTTTAAAAATTAAATCTATTCAAACAAACTGAGGTGACGAGTATCGTAAATTAAATACCTTTCAAATTTATTGTCATTCACTATTGTTCATCAATTTCAAACTCAAGTTGAACGTCAGTTCTCTTTAAAAATTAAATCTGTTCAAACAAACTGAGGTGATGAGTATAATAAATTAAATACCTTTTTCAAATTTATTGGCATTCACCATCGTTTGATCTGCCCATATACTTATGAACATAATGGCATAGTTGAACGTCAACACCGATATATTGTTGAAACCGACCTTACGCTTCTGGATCAATGTAAGCCCCTCTAAAATTTTGGCGATATGCATTTGAAACTTTTGTTCTTAATTACAAGTCACCTTTTAAATGTATTTTTTGGTCGACTCCTGACTATAGTTTTGCTTCGCACTTTTGGGTGTCTTTGGTTTCTTTTTCTCCATCTGTATAATGCTCATAAACTCGATTTTTGTTCCTTTCCTTGTATTTTTCTTGGTTACAACACCTCCCACCTAGGTTATCACTATCTCGATTTATCTTTCCATCGTATCTATATGGCCCATCATGTTCGATTCAATGAACACACTTTCCCTCTAACAACTTCTAAACATAATAACTCTCCCACACAATCAAACACCAGAACATGTCTACCTCAACTATTCCCCACATTCCCTGTGTCCTCTTCCCATTAATCATTGTTTTCTGCCTCTGTTTCCCCTGGCCAACCTGTATCCACTACACCAGCCTCATTTGCCCTGTTTTGAATCCCCTCATGAGCTATAGTCTGCTTCTTTTATCTCCACATGCATATATTTATTTTTGTTGATAAATGTCCAGGTATAGGTTTGGCTCCAGCATCTCATCATGCTTCACCATAATTATTAGCGTTGTAATAGACTAGTTCCATATTGGCTTGCCCACTATTAGACACTTCTTCTTGGCTTGGTTCAGACTTGGCCACCTCACCAACAAGTCTCCCTATTATTTCTCCTCCTACTTTGAATTTAGTCACTGATATCTCGCATTTTGATCTTCAACAGGTCTTAGACAATGGTGCTCTAGCATCTCTTCCTCTAGCTCCTCGCTAGTACACCATTGTTCTTAGGTCACGAAAGGCCAGGATGACTAACCTCAGTGTCACCTCTACTTTGGGGCATTCATGTTCCCTTACCCACAAACCTTTCACCTTTTAGAAGGCACATTGCTCATTATCCTGGAAACAAACTATGCAAGAGGAAATCCAGGCTTTGCATGATAATGGTATATGAACCCTAGTCCCTTACCAGCCCTTTTATGAACTTAGATGGAAGTTGATAGGTTTATATGATCAAACAGCGCGCCAATGGTAATGTTGAGAGATACAAAGCCCGACCGGTGGCTCGAGGGTTTACTCAGCAAGAGAGGATTGATTATTTCAGACATTTAGTCCTATAATCAAGCTTACCACCATCCGGTTAGTACTAACAATCGCTGTCTCGAATGGTTGGCCGATCCATCAGTTGGATGTTCACAATACTTTCCTAAACGACATCCTTTAGGAAGAGGTATACATGGACCAACCCCCTGGTTTTGTTCACTCTATTTTTTCTACTCATGTATGTCGTCTTCATAAATTATTATATGGTTTTAAGCAAGCACCTCGGGCCTGGTACAAACGATTAGGTGAGTTTCTGCTCTCCATTGGTTTTCAAGCATCCAAGGCTAACACCTCTCTCTTCATCCTCTCTTTTGGTGGTGCTTTATTCTATTTACTTGTGTATATTGATAATATTATGTTGACCAGGAGTAACTCTGAGTTACTCCACTGATTGATTGCTTTACTTAGCTTAGAATTCAAGTTTCGGGATTTAGGTACTATGCACTACTTTTTAGCATTGAAGTAAAAACCACCTCTATAGGCATTCTACTAAGTCAACAAAAATATACTACTTATATCATTCGATGAGCAAGTATGTCATCCTCTAAATTGGTTGACACTCATTCATCCCTTTTTTCTATGTTGACCATCCTGTCAGGTGCTCCGTACTCTGATTCCACTAAGTATAGACAAATTGTTGGTACTTTATAGTATCTTACTTTTACTAGTCCTGATATCTGCTATGCTGTCAATAAGATATGTCAATTCATGCATGCTTCCACTAAGGACCGCTAAACGACTATTAAATGTATTTTACGGTATCTTTAGGCTATAATATCTTATGGTTTACATGTTACTCGAGGGTCTTGCATGTCCCTCAATGGATTTACTAATGCAGATTAGGCTAGTAGTGTTGACAATAAAATATCTATTGGTATTTATCTGGTGTATCTCGGTAATTCTTTTGTCTATTGGAAATTTAGGAACTAACATACTGTTGTTAGATCCTCTACAAAAGTGGAATACAAGGCTTTGGCTGATGGCACTACTGAAATCCTATGGTTTTGTTCGTTAATGTCAAAACTTCGTCTTCCCTTTCCAACTATGACTACCTTGTGGTGCGATAATTTAAGGGAACGTTTCTGTTAGTAAATCCTGTCTTTCATGCTCGAACTAAACATATTGAGGTTGACTACCATTTTGTTCTTGATCGAGTTGCCAAGAAGAATATTCAAGTTCGATTATCTCTTTAAAGGATCAACTAGCTGATGTCCTTACCAAACCGCTACCGTCTGCACCTTTTGCTCATTTTTTATTGAAGCTTCGAGTGGAATCTCCCTCTTCAGCTTGAGGGGGCATATTACGGAAAACTTATCATATACATATTGTAATTATCATGTGCAGTTTTTTCCACCATTACTATTGTACTCAACCCTAAACACACACACAAAGGATGGTTGCTGCTACTCATACTATGCAACCATTACTATTTCATACAGTTATATCATTTCTTCTATTCCCTAACTTGCAAAAAACATGAAAACAAAATCTCAAGAACTGCTAAGGCCCTTTTTCTAATAATCAAACACATTCTAATCAACATGAAAATGCAAAATCAAACCAAATGGAAAAAATATTATCAATTTCGATCTACTTTTCATGGCATTAATGAATTTAGAAACCACCTCCATTGAATTCTTTTTTCATAGATGAATCCATAGACATTAAAATCAAAGTATTTGGTTTATCTCTCTTTAATTTTTACCAGTGACTCTCTTTCTCTTTTCTCAATATCCAAGGATTGTAACGTAAAACAAATGAAGTTTAGACTAAAACATAAAATAAAAAAAATTAAAGGGATCAAATATAAGAAAAAGTTAAAATTAAGGGACCAAAGGTTAGATATATATGCCTATTAAACAATAAACATGGAAAAAAGGTTTTCAATTACTGTCAATGTCAAATTTGGTCTATATTTTTTTTTTAATTTCATCATTTGTGAAAATTTAAAACATTTCCATGTAAAATCAACATGTCACAAAATTCTAAAAAAATTTGCAGTAGCTTAGGCATGTGTAAAAATGAAATCTATAGTGAATTGAGAAATTTAATAAAATGAAAAAAGAACTTTAGGGTGTCAAAATAAAAGAATCTACAACTTGAAGATAAAAGTAAAATAAAATATAAGGGACCAATAATGAATTCAGACAATGTTATCTAACGTATAAATTGAATTGTAAGGGAATGAGTAGTGGTGCTATAGTAAAACAACAACCTTTTTCAGTTTCTTCATTAACTAGTGGTAAGCAAGACTTGTAATAAGAAGAGAGCAAAATTTAAAATTTAAACAATGAGATATAAAAAAAAGCTACATGACTAAATGATATCCATCTCTTTTGTGTATTTATTTTATTTTATTGGATAATGAATAATATTTTTGGACTAATTTGTACATCAATCAAGATTATTATTTTATTTTATTAGATAATAAGTAATATTTTCTTAACTATCATTTTTTGAGATTTCATGTATATTATATAGGGATTGTATAGTTATGACTACATCTTCGGCTTCCAAATTTAAAGAAAATTTCTTGATAATTTTTTTTACATGTTCTATATAATTAGTTTCTAAGTTAGCTTAATTAGTATTGTATATATAGTGTACCTTTCTCACTCTCTTAATAAAAAAATCAAAGAGTATTTTATTCATATTTGTAAACATGGTATTAGATCAATCGACTATTAAGGTTTGACATAACCATTTAGATTTTTTGACATTAAATCTAAGTAATACAACTTTCATCGCTTAATAGTACAACCAATTGTTTGACTTGAACATATTTCTTTTAAAAAAATATTTAGATTAGAAAATTATCACACAAGATAAAGTTAAGGTTATTTGAGAAACTAATAAAAAGTTATAATCTTATGATGGAACAATTATAACAAAATCTAATTTCAAATTATTAGTAAGGGTTAAAGATTTTCCCCCAACAACCGAGCTTAAAGTATCATTGATAATAAAAATAAATTTTTGTGAGGAAAAATTAAGAGATGAGACATCTTTAAAATCAAACTTCTTATGTTTTGTAGTACCATAATAAGTTATTCATGCACTAATAAAAATATACGCATAAATATTTAAAACTTTACCATTATAATTTTCAATCACTACCAATGCTAAGGTTTTTTCAACAACATCATCTTTTTTTCTTTGTTTCAACAATTGCTATAGTTATTGTAGCAGCCTTATATATATATATATATATATATATATATATATATATATTGAGGGTATGTGTGTTTCCTGGAAAGTGATTTCCGGGAAATCACTTTCCAAAGTTTCCTGTGTTTGTTTGTCATTAAGAAAGTTGGTCAACGGAAAACAGTTTCCGGTCAAAGAAAAATTTGGTTTGGTTTTCAGGAAAGTGTTTTCCTTTTATTTTGGGCAGAAAACACTTTTTAGAAGTTGTGAAAAATTTAGAAATGTCATATTATTTGCTGATTATATCAAATTTGGTCCTCAAACTTTTGATTGCTATATATATTTTGTTTTGAATATTTGTTTTTCAATTTCATCCCATAGAATTTAATTTTTATATTAACTTTGGTCCTCATTTTTATAATTATTATTTGCTTTTCCCTTATTATTTTTAATTGAAATTTTTTATCTATCAAATTTGGTCCTCATTATTTTGATTATTACTTATTTTATTTGAAATAATTTATAAAATGTTAATTATTATTATTTTAATTTCTTCATCTTTTAATTTTTTTATTTTTTAAATTTTATCTCTATTATTTTGATTATTATTTATTTTATTTGAGATAATTTATGAAATTATATTTTTTTTTCAATTTCATTCTCATTCAATTTTTTAATTTGTAAGATTTGTTCCTCATTATTTTAATAAATTTGAAAAAAAAAATAAAACATTAATAAGTTATTTTCTAGCTCATTTTTCATGGCATGACCAAACACTGGAAAATATTTTCTAATTTATTTTCCGTTACACTACCAAATATCGGAAAATAATTCACTATCCCGGAATTCATTTTCCCGAAATTCACTTTCCAAAAAAAACTACTTTCTATCAAACAAACGGGGCCTAAATGACTAATCAATTCCTGAATTATACTAGATATAAAAAATAATCACATTTCATCTTATAATAAAAAAACATAAAAGACTTCCTAGTTGTAAATGACATAATGAGATATTATCAATCATAATCAATAGTATTACAAAATGCATGTTAACTTAATATGCACACCTTCTCATTATGCCTTTCATATATCATGCACTCTAGTGGGAGATCCATATGAACTTCTTTGGATAATTCTATTAAGTTTTTTGAAAAAACATAAACACAATAGAAACAATAATTTTAAAATTTTTCAGGAGTCGCAATGATCTCGTTAGACAATCTAGTATCATATAGGGTTTATACAAAGATTACTTAAAAAACATTTTTTTTATAAGGTTTAATCAACTCTTTAAAAATAGATTGTTACAAGCCACAAACTTTTCAATTATTCAGCATCTAACAATAATCTACACGAATCACTATATTAGAAATCTTCTAAAACCCTTTTAGAAGAGAGGGTTTGCTACGCCTTGAGTGTTAACTCTTTTTTTTCTCTACTTTGCCTATTTGTATAGGAGTATCTAATATGTAGAATATGTAAAGTATGTAGAGAAAAATATAAAGCATAACATTATATTTATAGAAAAAGTTAATAACCTTGTTAATGGTAAAATATCATTTTACCTCTTGAAAAATATCATATATATTATTTCATAATAGTTTTAGAAATTTATGCAATCAAGATCCCTACTTGATTTTTTTTATATCTAGAATATTAATCCTTATATAAATTACTTTTCTAATTCTTAATTTTTATAGCATATTTACAATGAAGTTTCACTTGATCAATCATCCAAGTTTAATTTTTTAGCAATGACTCTAAATGTGTATGACCTATTAGGTTCTTAATATGTTAGACCAAATATAAATCACAATTATAAATAAAATAGGATTAAATAAATTAAACAATTTAAATTATTATTAACTCAACAAGTTTATTGATTTATATTTAAATATCAAGTATATTGTCTAACAACATGTCATGATTTCCTAAATATTAGAAAAGTTATAAGTAGTTTGACTTAACCTTTTTATGATCAGTTTCTAAGTGTAATTATTATTCATTCATCAAGAATATTTTGATTTGGGTATTTAAGCATAAATTGTGTTTACTTTTTTAAATCATGTTTATTTTAAACACCATAGTCATTGGTTATTTGAATAATATTTGAAATAATTTTCAAATCTTATTCCAACTTGTACAAGGATTTTAAAATTAATACTATTTGAGATTGTGTGAAATATTTTTTTTTCTAATTTATCTAAGGTAATAAATCCTCTCTTAATCACTCAAATACTTTCATATAATTTATGTTATATCTAATATATGCTCATTTTTACCCTTGATTAAGGCAACATGTAGTTAGGATCAAAACATAGCATTTTCTATATAAAAATGACTTGGTAATCCCAAGTTTAAAGATCATTCACATAATTGTCATATGAGTCTTTTCATAGACACAAATTATCTCTCCATATAAATCCTCTTGTGAGTTAGTTTAGTGTACATATCATTTGAAAAACACTTATATATTAATTCTAGGTATCTCTTATACCTCAACTTATGAGAACTATTGTTTTTTATATAAAAAAATAACATAATATGTATCGATCTTAATAACTCTAATTAATGTCTAATTTTAATAGAACATTAACCGTAAACATTGAAGAGTAATTCTTTGATGCAATAAGAATCCTTATAATTATAATTGCTTTATAATTTTTTTTGCAAAATATTTTATTCTGAGAAGTTTATCTTTATTCTAGATTCATTAATCAAACATAAATGAATATTAAAAATAAAGAATATCTTTATCAATAATAACTATGTTTTGCATGAATAAAGTTAATATCATCTGTAACTAACAAATTGATACTCATCATGTAGAAAGGTGTTCTTCACATCAAATTATTATAATGACCTACCTATGTTCATATCTAAAGACAATAAGACTCAAAATGTATTGATTTTGACTATAAATACAAATGTCTATATATAAACAAACTCGTAAATTTGATTGTAACCTTTCACCATTAGTTACAATAAGTTTTAATTGTGTCATCAGCTTTGTTATTTACTTTATAAATTTATCAATATTGAAATTATATCTTTTTTGGTTGAGGATCAATAAGTTCCCATGTTTTGTTATTCTTCCAAGAATTTCATCTCTTCATTCATAGTTGTTTTCCACACTAGGTCAACTAATATTGTCTATATATATATATATATATATATATATATATATATATATGACATATTTGATATTTATAAATGATGGTTAGACATATATTGACTCATGAGATATTTGACTATATTAGAAAGTTTGGGTTCATATACAGGTTTAGAAAGACCTTTGGTGTGATAATGTGGTAATTTCTGAATAAATCACACACTAATTCATGAAAATACTATCTAATCAATTAGTTTGGTATATCAATTATGATAGATTCTAACAAAATAAAACATTTGTTAGAGTTACATCTTCAACTTCTAGGTGTTCATCACCACTTTGACTAAATCTAATTCACCTTCCCCTTGATTGTTTGGTCTAACATGTGAATCATCACTACTAGAATTTAAATATATATCAAGAAAATCATAATCTAGAATCTGAATTTCCTTATGATACTCTCTTTAAAGTTCAAGCTCAAAGAAAAAACACACATGGTGTCTTCATGAAAAACAACACTTATTGTGATAAAAATTTATCAAATTGAAGGATAATAACATTGGTACCACTTTTTATGATTGGCATACCTAAGAAAAAACAATCACAACACTTGAGTAGTCAACTTGTTATGCTGGTGCTTATGAAGGTATACAAATGAGACACAATAAAAAGATGAGACACACTAAAAAGATATAGGGTAGTAAATGTGAAATTGTTCGGGCACAAATTGTGTTAACGAGTGGAATGGTTTCCAACAATCAATAGAACTAAAAGGTCCTTTATTGATTAAATATGTTATTGATACTTTTAGTCAAAGTTAATCGAAACAAATTCTGATGGCTCTTTTCTAGTTTACAAATATCACATTAGAAACTATATATATCCTTTTTTTTCCAAAGAAAATACAAAATATTTTAATAGACAACCAAATAAATCATGCCTTAGATATTGATATTCCTGATTTAATGTCGAGTTAATTTGAAAATTACCATATTAAGGTATTTTAAACCTATATATGAATCTAAATTTCTAGTAAAGTCAAATATCTCATGAGTCATTGTGTGCCTAGCCATAATTTATTATAATCAAAGTTGTTATTTATATATCAATTAGCTATTGTATCTATTACTAATAGTATGTATGAAGCCTTAACTACCCTGAGGTGTAAAGCATCTATGGACAAAAAAGATGAAGTCCTTGCGTGCAAATATAATGTGGGAACTTGTTAATCTTCTATTAGGAAAGAAATTAGATGGGTAGTGATTGATTTACATAGTAAAATACAAGGTTAATAGCATAATTGAATGCTTTAAAACAAGACATGATACAAAAAGGTTATACTTAAACCTATGAGATTGATTACATCTATAAAACTAACGTGGTTCAAGCATTATTATATCTAGCTATGAACTTAGTTGGTAGTTATAACAATTTGATGTGAATAACATCTTTCTACATGGTGAATTATATGAAGAAGTCTATATGGATCTCCTTCTAGGGTGCATGATACTTGAAAGGCATAATCCAGGGCATGTAGGATGGAAACATTATTGTATGGATTGAAATAATCTTTGAGAGCATGGTTAAAAAGGTTCATAAAATATATGATAGCTTTTGGCTATTATATGAACAATTCAAATAACATATTATTTCGGAAACAATAACATAGTATGATGAATATAAAAAAGATGATCTTGAAGTAAGGAAGGTCAATAAGATTACTTGGCTAGAGAATTTGAAATGAAAGACCTAGACTTTGAAATATATTTTTTTAGATTCAAAGTATCTCAATGTTAGAAAATAATATTTTTGTGATCAAGAAAATTATTGACCTTTGGATCATATATTAATATTTTATGTATCTTGATGATAGCAATTAAATGAAAATGGACTAATAATATGCTTGGTTAAGAATAAATTTAAACAGGTTTATATGAATATCATCAACAAGCATGAATAATTAAATGAATCGATCAATCAATCAATAAGTCCAAGATACTAAGCAAGTGAAGACTTAGTTCTTAAGAATTCATTTTAGTGAAAATTATATAAATCTTAATATCTAACTTGATAGCATAAATTAAAATAAATTCACACACTTCACATTGTATGCATTATAGGATTGATATGTATTTAGGCTGTTGTAGTTTCACTATGCTTAAAACTGCTAAAAATGGATTTTAAGTTGAATCGATCAACTGTTTGACCATACCAAGTGAATCGCTCGATCACTTATTCATCATGGACGAATACCTGGGAATCTGCATGATCGGTCGACTGATTGACTTGACCAATCTGAACTGGTTAACCATTTTATCTGTCATAGAAACATTACATAGCTATAAAATGACTAATTTTTGCTAGAAACATATATATATATATATATATATATAGCTTGTCTAATTGCATAATTAAAAATACAAATTGAATGAATATATATAATATACAAGCTATTTTAAGAGAAAAAACCACTTCAAATCATCAATCCTAAATCATACTCTTCTTTGTGCATTAAACCTTTATATTCTTGCACAAGAGTATACATTTCTACACTCATTATACTTAAACATCTTCATATATTCTCAGTGCTATTGAGTAAACTATAGAGATATAAGCTTCAATTGCATTGCCTATTCTTTGAGAGAGTGTTGTTACATCTCAAACAATTGTAGTCCTTCAAGAGTTTAAGTGAAAAACTCTTGGTCAATGGTGAGGTACATCATTAAGGGGAAAAATCTTAATATGATATTTTTCTCAAGTGGTAAAAAAGGATTTGGTGAGGATTCATCAAGGACATTGTAATCTTTGGCTTGAATTAGTAAAGAATACAATACTTGAGACAAATTTGGTGTTTGAGGTGTGGATGTAGGTTTACCGAATTACATTAAAAACCGAGTTTACAATTTCTATCCCTATAATTTTTACTTTAAACACTTTAATTATATTTTTGTTGATTGTGTTAATTGTGTTTAATTGAGTTAATTGCAATAATTGTTATTATTAGTGAAACACCTCATTCACCCCTTAGGTGTTAACCACTAGTTTTAATATTCAAAATGAAGGATTATCAGCCTCGATGCCACTTTTTTTATATAGTAATGACTATATCTTCAATCTATTGATTATGATTTATAACTATCTATTGAAAATGAACTTCACAAGCCTACTAAGATTAAAAATGATATAATGGTTCCTAAACCTAGAAATGAATATACTGATGGTGATAAAAAATTGTTATTTATTGATGCTGAATACTTTGTATTGTTCATTGAGTAGAAGTGAATTCAATAAGATCACATCATGCAAGAATACTAGAGATATATGACATCCATTAAAGATAACACATGAAGGAAAGAATCAAGTAAAAGAATAAAAAAATGACATATTAGGACATCAATATAAGTTATTTAAAATATATATTTTTTAAGTTTAATGTCTCTCTCTCATTAGGATTGTTTTTCTTTCTTGATTATAAATTTTTTTTTTTACAGTTGACAGAAATTAAATGAAAGGAATGACACATACACTGTTTTTTTTTAAAAAGGAAAGAACGTATAAAAAATTAAGAAGAAACAAAGCAGCCAATAGAAAATCTAGGGATATTTGACATAACTTCTACTTTTACTTTTAATTTTTTTTCAAAAGTATTTTTGGATTTTCAAAAACATATTAAATTAATAGTTTTTTTTAGAGTTTTTCAATGATTTTAATGTGTTAATATAAAAAATAAAAAAAATCTAAAAAGATTTATTTTGATATATTTAAAAAAAACTATTTTGAAAAATACCTTACACCACAATCTCAAACACCCCGTGAAGAACAAACAAATAAGCCTTGAATTTGTTTTTAAAATACTATTGATACAAAAATTAAATTAAAATGACATTTTTCCCAGTATTCTTGTCATAACCTAATTTTTGACCATTTTATTATTATTATTATTTTATTTACTGAAAAGGATAAAAAAAATGATGATGATGATGATGATGATGATGATGATGATGGAAAAACAAGTAAAATAAAATAAATAAAAAATGAATTAAAATTTGGGTTAAGGGCAAAATGATTGGAAGTTTTGGGGTTTAATTAAACTTTGAAATTAATCTAATTAAGCTTGGAATTAATTTAATTAATCCAATTAAGGGTTTAATTGGAGAATTGATAAGTTTTGAGACTTAATTAAACTTAGAATTAATTTCATTAATGAATCAGGGACTTAATTAAAGAAATATCAAAGTTTGAAGAGTCAATTAAGGGCTGAATGGATACGTTCTGAAACCAAGGACTGTTTCGTAAAATGTGCTGAAATGCAGGGGTCCTGTGAAAGTTTAACCAAGAGTTTGCTTACAAAAAGTTCTAAACTTGAAGGACCGCATCAAAAATAGCAATTGGAATTGAAAACGGAGCCGTTTCTTGGATAAACTGTTTGCTGCCCATTTCAACTTCGGTTTCGACAGTTACAGAGAATATTTATGTTTCAGCGCAGAGGCATTAATGAGGGGTAGCCAGGAGACAAAAAGGGAAGAGGAAGGAAACCGAAGAAAAAGACATTACGGAGAAAAAAAGCAAAAAAAAAAAGGAGAGGAGAAAACAAAAAAAAATAAATAAAACAAAGGGGGCGGCGAACCCTATACCAGCCGCCGCCCCCCTTTAGGCTTTTTTTGGCTTTTCTTCTCCGGCCTCAATCTCTTCCCCCGTCAGATACTTTTCACTCCCTAATCTCAACCCCTAGGAGCTGCAACTCCTCGTCGAGAAAGAGCACTTCACACGGGGAACATCATTGTGCATAGCCACCTCATCCTCACACACAAAAAAAAGCATAGTGTTTCACCTTCTCCTTCCACCATCATGTTTTCTCCGGTGTCGCCAGAAGAATCCCTCGTCTTCTCTTCCCTCCATAGACTACATAATTGACAATCATCCATCAACAACGACATTCCCAGCCAGGGCAGCCAAAAGGGAATGCTTCCTTACAATGCACAGCTGATCAAATCGTCACCTCTTCCTCACGTCAACAATATCATCTCATCCAGTCTACGAACTGCTTCTTCCTCAGGCTGACAGTTCTGCCAGCAGTCCACCAGTGCAGCTTCTTTTGTTTCATTTGTTCTCCACAGCATCGTGACCCTCGCAAATTGATGGTCCTCTTTCAACAATGCAAACAAACAGTTGCATGTTCATCTCCTGTGTGTTAGCCGCTATTTTCAGCAGTCGCGGACCACAGCTACAGCAGCAAGCTTCCTTCCTTCGGTCCAGCACTCCGATTATGCCAGGTCTCCATCTTCAGCAACAACTGCACCAGAACCTGAGTTCTCCAGAGGAGAACCACAATAGATGACCAAAACAGAGGAGAAAGAAGGAAAATAGAAGAAAACCAAGAGAACCAGCAGACTAACAGGGGGAACGAAAGAAAACTGAGAGACCCAGCGGATGAATAGAGGAAACCAGATAACAAAACAGGAGGAACAACACAGGGGGCCGAACGAAGAAGAACAAACACAGACGCAGAGAGAAAAATACATGTGAGAACAAGCAACCCAAGAAAGTTGAAAGACGAGAAGAATCAGAGGAGGGAGGAGAAACCGAGGGATCCAAAGCAAGCCATGTCTTCGACTTCGCCTCCTGCACAGGTAAGTTCTTCATTTCCCTTTCCTTTGCAATTATAATTGCATGGGTATTGTACATAGGCCAATTTAATTCACTTCTTACCGGTTTGTACATGCACGTGTGAAGCTTAGTCCTAAAAAAAATAAAAAAACATAAAACATAAAAAAGTATAGTTTTCTTTTCTTAAAAAATTCAATTTTTATCGATTTATTCACTGATATCAAGATAAAAAAAGAAAAAAAGAAAATATATTGATTTTTTTCATAGCTATGAATTTTTACCAACGTTAGAGTTGGAATTATTCGTGGTGGAATTTTTACTAACGCCAGAGTTGAAATTATTCGAGATCAAATATTCACTGGCGCCAGAGTCAGGAATATTATAAAAAAAATCATCATAGCATAAACTAATAAACATTTAACAATTTAAGACAAAACCACCAATGCAGTCTGATTTAGGCAGAACATTTAAGAGGTGATAATATCTTCCCTTTTACGTAACCAATCCCAAGCCATAGAATCTCTATTGACCAATTAGGATTTCTAGTGACCATAATATTAGGTGGCGACTCCTCAAACAAGATATTTTCCCCTAAAAGAACAAGATACCAGAAATTTGTTTTTTTTCCATAATAATCGAGAATTATTTTTAGGGCCGCTGCGATGTCAGGTGCAACAATTCTTATGGGATAAATTGTTTTAGGCAACAGCTGAGGAGTAATGGATGTCTTTTGGAAACCATATAAGATTTCTTTTTTTGCTTGATTGAATTAAAAATAATAAAACTTCAATATTCAAATTAATTTTAATGATATTCATTAAATATATTAAATA
>Ga0325411_1002519_pt1 | contig 20786 bp, 9 predicted proteins | sample PopdelMetagenome_13_FD_206181 | JGI IMG/M metagenome (GOLD analysis project Ga0325411, IMG submission 206181) | Populus deltoides microbial communities from Bellville, Georgia, United States - Xylem-PdIQD-R4 | ecosystem: Host-associated > Plants > Phyllosphere > Stem > Wood/Secondary xylem...
AATTGAAAAATATTTGTAATTTTATAAATCATTCAAAATTTAAAAACACAGTAATCAAAAGGACATGGACCAAATATGAATGAGAAATAAATTTCAAGGGCTAGTCTATTTTTTAAAAGGGACTGACACTGAATTTGAGGTGGAAAGAAAAAAAAATAAGAAATTGATGTCGCTACCAAACTCAAAGCGTGTTAGGGGCACACATCATCCCATTACATCGGGAATATCAAGACCTTCCAAACATCATTTGGACTGGCTAGACAGCCCCGCACATGTTGCCTGAACGGTGCAAGGGTCGTCCCAACGCTGGTGCGTAGCTTTTTTTTAATAATATTTAATATATATCAATTACAATAATACCCACATTAACCTTTAAATTTATAATAAAACCGATGTAAAATGATTTAAAAAAGCTCCTATGAGAGAGTTATGTTGATTTTATCTTTAAGGTCATCAAAGTAATTATGCTATTTTAAAAAACTAAAAAGACCACAATGCCTCTTAATCATATGCATTATAACTTTTTAAACAATGATTAAATTAGTAATTTTACTATGTGAAAAAATGAAATGACCAATCTAACTCATATAATTTGCAAAAAATAATTATCTCGTAGTAAAAAGATTATCTTATCTTATCTTCAATAGTTCAATGTTAAGTTAAAAATTTTAATGGCTAATGGCTAATTTTACCTTTATACTATTATAATGAATAGTATTACAAGTCTTGGTGACCATTAATTTTCTTAAGTGAATTAGGTTTTTTTTTAATTTAGATTGCCTCCTCTCTTAACAAAGCTACTTCTCAAAAGCTTTCATTCGTGTGTTGCTACTTCTATTTAATTAGTCTCGCTATTTTTTTTTCTTTTCTTTTTCTTGTTTTTTTTTTTTTTTAAGATTGGTGTTTATATCACATAAAAAAAAAGCAATTAGCATCAATTTTTATAGTTTTGTTGCTCATTTAGCAACGAATTAACAATGGAATGTATATGCATAATTGTTTTTAATATTAACAACAGATTTAGCAACGGAAAATCCTTTTTTGGTTGCTCTTCTTTCTTGGTTTTGTACTGGGTGCAATGAATAGTATTGGAGAATTCATTGCTTGTGCCAAAAAAAAAAAATAACTGCATGCATTGTTTGTGCCACACTTTTATACTGTAGATTAGAAAATAATCTTGTTGGACTTTATCACGATGATGCCCTTCAAAGGGCTATCAAAGTTTAAGCAACTAGCTAGTGCTCATTTTTTCTTAAAAAAGGATAGCATACCTTGCAAATGCTTCGAATCAACATTACCGTCATGAAAACTTTTCGTTCTCATCCAACAGAAGCAAACAATTGTTTACAGATTCAAGCAATCGGAATGTTTTTGCCTTTACCAAACAGATTCTTGTTGATCCTGAATCGAACAGGACGGAGATCGTTAATGCATACTTCTCTTCTTGTATTCTATCTGCTCACAAGTTTCCCGACGGGCCGGCATGTTCAAAATTTTAAGGTGCTTGCCTAGTATCAAAATCATATATATTTGATTAATGTGCATCTTTTCAGCCACTATATTCACTTTAAAGTAGCAATGTTTTTACTCAGAGGACAACGTGGTTGCTGGCTTGCTATCGCGGCAAACCTATTCTTTCCTGAAACCTTTTCCAGGTTTGCGTTATTCTAGAATATATACGATGATTATTTCATCCTTAGGATATGGTATATTTGACTGTTAAATTTTCGTGTGTCAATAATGATACTTGCTGCTAATGCACTGCAGTTTCCAAGTTTATAGCATTTGTCATCGTGCCCGACTGGCTGGTAGATGGATTGCGCAACAGCATTGCTGGTGGTATGTATTTCTTGTCTCCTGATTGGAATTTTGTTTGTCATTATGAAGATTCGAGAAATTGCAGGACACAGGAATTCTGAATGCGGTTTTCCTTCTTGTTCTACTCCGCAATCCTGCATCTGATTTGGTGGAAATGACTTCCACCGGAAAAGACATCTCTTTCCAGCTAAAATCACGCTCCTTAGACTCGTCAATGGGAATGATTTTCTTTGCCATTACAAGAAAACATTATATAATGTGATTGTTGCTTTAAATATATCTTTGTACAAGATGGTCTTTAATTTTATCTTTCTTGTCATTTTCCATAGCATTTTTAATAACTTGTTCGTCACTTTACAACTCTTAAGAAGCAAGACTTATAATACTATTTATTGTAATAGTATAATTATAAATTTTCTCTTAAAAAACAAAAACATTGAACTAAATAATAGAGGCCAAGTTATATTTTCATCATTATACAATTGTTTTTAATATTTTATATGTAATTAGATTTTTTTTTCACAGTAAAACTACTACTATAATCTTAGAATAAAAAAATATAATGTCTTTCACTCTTTAGGTTTTTTTCTATCAAATTTGATCTTTATTTATTATTTTTTTTTTGCAAGATTTTTTATAAATATTTTTCACCGATTTCATTATTCAAAATTAAATTGGTTGAGAATTAATCTTCTTGAATGAATCCATATGCAGGATTTCATGAGTTGCAAGTTTTAGAAATTATATCAGGTTTAGAAAGTTTTCTCTGTTTGGTTTTTTCTTTTGTTTTTTAAGCTAGTTTTTTCTTATTTTTTATCTTTTTTTTTAGAGTTTTTTTTTTGTGGTTTGCCTTCTATTAGTTTAGCCCCAAGTTCGACCGGGATCGCTAGTTTCAAAAGTTAATGTGGGTTTATTTTTGTTTGTTTTTTTATTTTTTTTAAATTGATTTATTTTAATCTTATTTTTTAAATATTTTTTACTACTTTTCTTTCTATGAGATTATCTCAATTATATGTTCATGATTAAAGGGTTTTTGAGTTTACCTGATTTAATAAGATTTTTTTTTTACAGTTTCACCCCATAATATTGTAATATTGTGCTATTTGATAATTTAAATAGGATCAGATTCAATTCTTTTTATCTTTTTTTTAAATCATCAATTGAACCAATAAACTTGAATTGTTTTTGCCCTAGTATTTTTTTTAAATCAAACAAAATTTTGCCCGACCCGCAATGGAGAACGGGCCAAAGATCTAGCGGGATGCTACTGTTTTTGGGTCACGTGCTAAAAAAAGTCCAAATCTCCATTGGGACTTTTACTTGGTCACCGTTTGTTTTTTTTTAGTTACAGGGACTGTGTGGACTGCAACTGTACACAGTGTTCGATACTGCTGGGCTTGGCTTATAGATTGATTAAGCAATCAACTGATGTTTTCCACAAGTCAAGAACCACCATTGGGACTTTTACTTGGTCACCCTTTTTTTTTTTTTTTTGTAAAAGTAAAATGCAAAGACTTTTCAGTTGGCCTTCCTGCTTTCCTTGATTATTGTTAATTTGTTGGAATTGTACGCAAATTTTTCCACTGACCTGGCTGCTATTATTTGTTCAAAGTTAAACGCAGAGGTTGCTTCTTCTTCTTCTTGACCTCGTTTTTCTTTTGATTTTGTCTTAGTTGGAAGGTGAAGGGATAAACTATGTCAATAGTTATGGAACAGTAACTATGTTTTTGAAGACCACTTCCATGATTTAATACCTCCTCGTTTTCACTTTGTGGAAAGAGATAAGATGGTCAGACAACTTCCATGATTTAATACCTCCTCATAAGTAGTTGTTATTAAGAATCTTTCTGCAAAGGAAAAAGAACAAGTTCCTCACGCTACTCCTCTGCCTTGCCTGAATACATAGCCCATTCCTATTGTTTCTCCTTAGATCGCTCCCGATTCGACATGAGCTGCCTTTCTGTTGTTTCTTCTTTTGTTCTCTTTATTGTTTGTTGCAGTTCTTTGATTCAAGCTCAGCAACCATATGTAGGGAAAGCTACGACAAATTGTTCCAACACAGAAAATTCTGCTCTTGGGTATTCTTGCAACGCTCTAAACAAGAGCTGCCAAGCTTATCTCATCTTCAGATCCCAGCCTCGTTACAACACTGTTGCCTCCATATCTACCCTTTTGGGATCTGACCCATCTCAGCTCTCTGAAGTAAATTCAGTTTCTGAGACCACATCATTCCCATCAAACCAGTTGGTGATAGTTCCAGTAAACTGCTCATGTTCAGGCGAGTACTCTCAGGCAAACGCATCTTATATTGTTCAACCGAACGATACTCTTTTCTTGATTGCTAATAACACCTATCAAGGCCTCTCAACCTGTCAAGCTCTCCAGAATCAAAAAAGTACGCGAACTGACGATATACTTAGCGGTGAAACACTCACTGTTCCTCTTAGATGTGCCTGTCCCACAAAGAACCAGAGTGATTTAGGTATAAGGTATCTCTTAAGTTACTTAGTCACACCGGGAGATGACGTTGCAACTATTAGTGAACAATTTGGCGCAGCTACTGGGAGAACTCTCGAGGCTAATGGACTCCCTGAGCAAAATCCCACCATTTTTCCCTTCACAACACTCCTAATTCCTTTACAAAGCACGCCAACAAGTTCTCAAACTGTAGTGCCACCACCACCTCCAGCTTCATCTTCACCACCATCACCATCTCCAAACCCTGAAAAAAGCTCAAAGAAAACATGGCTTTATGTTGTGGTTGGGGTTGTTGGAGGAATTGCTCTTACAATAGTCATTGGAACCATTATTTTCTTCATGTTGTCCCGTAAAAGTAAGAAGCAACCCGGTCCAGTTATCGAATCGCAAAGCTTTGAGGCACATGAGAAACCACTCAACAAGAAGTTGGATGAAGAATCTCAGGAGTTTTTCGAGAGTATATCCGCTATAGCTCAATCCATCAAAGTCTACAAGTTTGAAGATCTGAAAGCTGCAACTGATAACTTCAGTCCTAGCTGTTGGATCAAAGGGTCTGTTTATCGTGGCCTAATCAATGGTGACTTTGCTGCCATTAAGAAGATGAATGGAGACGTGTCTAAAGAGATAGAATTGTTGAATAAGATCAACCATTCTAATCTAATTCGCCTCTCCGGTGTTTGTTTCAATGATGGTCATTGGTACCTGGTTTACGAGTATGCTGCTTGTGGACAATTGAGTGATTGGATTTATGATAGAAGCAATGAAGGGAAGTTTTTAAATTGGACAAAAAGAATACAGATTGCTTCCGATGTCGCCGCGGGACTTAATTATCTACATAGTTTCACTAACTATCCTCATGTCCACAAGGATATAAAGAGCAGCAACATTCTTCTTGACAGTGATTTAAGGGCTAAAATTGCAAACTTTTCCCTGGCAAGGTCTACAAGTGACCAGGATGGTGAATTTGCTTTGACAAGGCACATTGTTGGGACAAAAGGTTACATGGCTCCTGAGTACTTGGAAAATGGAGTTGTCTCCTCAAAGCTTGATGTCTATGCATTTGGGATTCTCACTCTGGAGATAATTACCGGGAAAGAAGTTGCTGCTTTACACAGTGAGGAAAACAGGAACTTATCAGATGTTTTAAATGGTGCTCTATCTGAGGAAGATGGGCAGGAGGAGAGTTTGAAGCAACTCATTGATCCTTCACTGCATGAGAACTATCCTTCAGGACTTGCTGTTTTAGTGGTCAGATTGATTGATAGTTGCTTAAACAAAAACCCAGGAGATCGCCCGACCATGGATGAAATCGTGCAGTCTCTCTCAAGAATTTTTACTACTTCGCAGGCCTGGGAATTGTCTAGCAATGTATCTGGCTACCATATCTCTAGTTAGAAACCTAAGTGAATTCTTTCATCAATTACTCTTTCGTTTTTTTCAACGTTTTGTCACCATTCATTTCTGGTTTCCATCTAATAGCTTGAGTTTGTAAAGATGAGATGTATTACAAAGTAGGAACCGCAAATATTATATTTTTCAGTGTAGCGACACTTGAAATCATTAGTCTCTAAATTCTATGATCATAGTGGAAACAAGCTAAATATATCTATGTAAAATTTTAAATTTCATCCATGGTTGTCTTTAGATTTAAGTCAACCAAGAAGATGGCTATCAGTAATTGCTAGACAGGATGTATTAAGATTGTTGCCTAGGAGATCCATCAGATTCACCACCTAACTTGTTATTGAAAGGTTCTTCTGCGTTATGGATAAGAACTAAAATTGGAATCAAATGGCACAGATGCAGTTTCCAATTTCTAGCTGCAACTTCTTGTTATTCCTAGACCATTCAGGGTAGGATGGAACAGGTAACCAGATGAACTGTTCAAGTCATTTACCTGATAACACTGGTTGTGACATCGATTCTACTCGCTCAATACTGCTAGTATAATATATTCAGGACAGCCTTCTGTTATTGATCCTTCCTTCAGTACTTCATTCTTGATATTTTACACCTTATTACCTGAGGACTACCTTAGCAGTCAAAGCTGTTTCCTATCATATAAATCAAAAGTATTTGGAATTGTTTATTGATTCAAGAGAATGCACTGTATTCTCTAGTTATTCTAATTTCTCTGCAACCTCTTGTCTGCTGCTCATGTCATGAACCTGATAAAATACTACAGAAATTGAAGAAAAAGGCAACGGGCTTCGAAGATTTTTCCTCTTTTCAATTATTTGTAATTCATTTGGTCTTAATTTAGTGCCTTACGTCCCCATATACCTACCATATAAAAGTTGATATTCTTAGAAATACATTCTGCCAAGCTGATACTGACAACAAAATTATTTAATGTTACTAATGAATCCAGTGAAGCTGAGTTTCAAAGTTCACACTCTCTCATTTCAATTTTTCAAATCTGCAAGTCTTTTGAAAAGTGTCATCCAACATGAATCAGCTTCTTCTGAGTCTCCTATTTTTGTTCTATTTTTCTCCAAATCTCCATGCCCAACAAAGTTATTCAGGAAACGCGGTCATGGATTGTGATAACAGCGATGCAACGGGTCCATCTTCAGCTTTTCTCTACACCTGCAACGGCAAGAATCGATCCTGCCAAGCCTTTCTCATCTACAAATCTCAGCCTCCTTATAACACAATCTCTAGTATTTCAAACCTCCTGTCTGCAGACCCACTTGAGCTTGCTCGCATCAACAATTTCTCAAGCTCAGCTGTCTTCCCAACAGATAAAGAGGTAATAGTTCCTGTACTTTGCTCCTGCTCAGGGAAATACTATCAGGCCAACACCTCTTACACAATTCCAAGTAATTATGATACATATTTTACAATTGCCAACTACACTTATGAGGGTTTAGCAACTTGTAGCTCTCTTATTCACGAAAACAATTACAGCGAATTTGGCTTGGATATTGGTATGAAACTGCAGGTGCCACTTAGATGTGCTTGTCCTACAAGCAATCAAACCAAAAATGGCACAAAGTATCTATTAAGTTACTTGGTCAATTGGGGTGATGAAGTTCGTAATATCAGTAGGAGATTCAATGCGAGCACAAACAGTGTAACCTATGCAAATGGGTTCACTGAAGATAATCCAACTGTTTTTCCTTTTACCACTATTCTTATTCCACTGTCAAATGAACCTTCAAGCTCTCAAACCATAATTCACTATCCACTACCGCCCAATTCTTCTCCTTCCAATCCATTTCATCGGATCGATAGACCAGGTAAGGGATCTCAAAGAACAATCACAATTGGAATTTCGTTGCTAGTCATGTCCTTCATTTTATCTATGGTCTTGTTGCTTTACAAAAAGAAAATATATGGAGCTCGGAAGGATGGAAAGGAGAAAAATATATTATCTATGTCAGAAGAATTCCGAGATCGCGTTGCTGAGGTAGATCAAGGGTTGAAAATCTACAAATTTGAGGAGCTAAGGGTGGCTACCAAAGATTTCAGCACCGGAAATAGGTTGAGTTGTTCCGTCTATCAAGGGGTACTCGGTGGACAAGTAGTAGCGATAAAAAAGATGAGCAAAGATGTATCTAATGAGGTGATTTTTGTGAGAAGGACTAACCACTTCAATTTAATAAGGCTTTATGCTGCGTGTAAGCATCAGGAGGGTTTCTACCTTATCTATGAGTTTATGGAGAATGGTTCTTTGAGAGATTGGCTCTGCAGAAAGGATTGTCTTGAAGTTCAAAGTTGGAATTTTAGGATTCAGATTGCCTTGGATGTTGCTAATGGGCTTCACTATCTTCACAACTTCACTGATCCTATATGTGTGCACAAGCGCATCTGTAGCAGCAATGTTCTACTCAACCGACATTTAAGGGCTAAAATTGCTAACTTCAGCTGTGCACATTCAGCAAAGCAACAAGAATACATGAATTCTTCAATGAGGTTGGCGTTGGGGGAAAAAGGTTACATGGCTCCTGAGTATATAGAATATGGCTTGGTGGCTCCTGAGATTGATGTATATGCTTTCGGGGTTGTTCTGCTGGAATTAGTAACTGGAAAGGAAGCAGTTTTTATACAGGATGAAGAAGAAATGCAATTATCGGAAGCAATAATTTCAATTAGGGAGGAAGATGATGGAGAAGCTGAACTTGGTGGCCTTATAGATCCTTGTCTGATGGAGAAGTGTAGTATGAAACTTGTCCTGCGACTGGTGAAGTTGAGTCTAGCCTGCTTGGAACAAGAACCAGAAAGTAGACCAAGTATGGGTGAAATAGTCTCCTCACTTTTGAAGATTCAAGTTGATGTACAGAAATCAGAACCATATTTGTGGAGGGGGGTCAATTTCTGATGTAAATGTTGACCTATATAGTGTTCAATTGACAGATGCAGTAGCATATGTACTTCTACTTTATAGTTCTATTATATTATAGATTGAAAATAAGCCAGAATATAAACTCATTATGAGGTTAAACATTGCTCTATTCACACTATAAAACCATCCATAACTTAAACTGAAAGATTGATAATGTACACTGATTTTCATTGCATGAATTGGATGTAGGAGATCTACTTGGACTTGTCAGCCCAGTTACATCTATGCTAAATCAACGAGCTGTGACAGGGCTGATGAGTCGAGTAAAATCTTCTGTTTCCATCCCAGATGTCCATCTTTCAAATGTCTCAGGAGGTGACTGAGTGAGAACTGTGAGGTTAAAGACAATTTCTGCCATGCTTGGCCTTTCTGAAGACTCCTCCAGAGTGCACAACCTTGCCAAGGTTGCCAAGCTCAGAGCACTATCAATGGGATAAAACCTCTCCAAGCAGGGATCCATCCACTTTCTTAGACTCTCTTCTCTTTTCTCTTCAATTTCCAAGACGGCTTTGATTTCCTTGCACAGCAGAACAATCTCGCCATTTTCTTTGGTTACCATGGCCTTCTTTCCAGAAAGCAATTGTAACAAAACAACTCCATAATCAAATACATCAACTTTTGGCATCAATGAGTCTGTGGCAGGTCTAGCCATTGAGAAATTTGCTATTTTCGCCCGAAATGTGGAATCGAGAAGAATATTAGTTGTTCCAATATCCTTGTGAACGATGCTTGGTTGAGTGTGTTCATGCATGTATTGCAGGCCATTGGCCACATCTAGTGCTACATGTAACCTTTGACTCCAATTGAGGAAACCCGCAGAGCTTGAGGAAGATTCAGAGGTGAGATGCAACCACTTTTCCAGCGACCCATTTTCTGCATATTCATAGACCAAGAAGCGATTTCCTTCTCTGTCAAATCCAGATGACATCCCCATTAGTTTAACCAGATTTGCATGACTGACTTTCTGCAAAATCTTTAGTTCTTCTGTGACATCATCCTTGGTTTTCTTCACTGCCAAGACCCGGCCATTGATTTTGGCCCTATATACTGATCCTCCTATCTTATAATGTTCATTTAGATCCATCGTGCCCTCCATGATCTCTTTAACCTCGTAAATGATCGGCTTGCTCAGATAGCCTGAAACCCCTAGAAGCAGTTTATCTGGTGTGATCTTTGCCTCAAAACTCTCCAGTTTTGTAAGTTCCTTTGTTTGAATGAGATCGCGGGTCTCCAAACAAGATCCAGTGAGATCCAAAGCTTTAGTTCTCTTATATGAACAACGCTTATGGGCCAGAAAAGCAACCAAAAGGAAGATCAAAAGAGCGTTTGCAATGCTTACAGCAACAATGATGATCCAACGATTCCTGGATTCTCTTCTTTCAGGAGAGGGGTATTGCTGAGAGAGAACTGGCAACTGGGACACAGGGATCAATACCGGGAGGTAGACTGCAGCAGTAAAGTTCACATAGTTGTTTTCAATCACAATGTTACGTTCAGAGGCATTAAGTTTAGCAGCAACTTTCGTGAGATCATCACTAGGTTGCCACACATAAGTAATGAGATAAGCAATTCCGCTCTCCAAATGAGTATTTGAAGGGCACTTACAGAACAAAGGAAATATAACCTTGTCACCAGCATGCAAGAGGGTTGGAGTCAGACTGGGGTTCAAAGCTTCCACCTCTTGCCAACGGGTGAGGTTCTCAAATGAAGTAGTCGAAACCAAGTAGAAGCTTTCACCTTGCTGGATTTGGTAAGTTATGTTGGCAAAAGATCGGTTACCTGTGCAACCACAAGGTTTAGGTACAAGCAAAAGTTGATTTGGAAATAATGGGGTGTCCTCAGACTCCAGGTTGCTTGCAGTTGCTATTTCCTTACGACTGACCCCAAATAGATCAGAAATGTTTCCGAGGTCCAAGAAATTTGGTGGCTGGGCAAGGTAAGTGAAATATGTAGAGCATGTAGTAGGTGAATCAACAGGACATGAAAAGTTTGAGGCAGGCGGTGCTTGTGAGGTGATACAAGTGGAGGAAAATAAAAGGATCAAGAGAAGAAGAGCTTGCGTGGAAAAGAAAGGGAGCAAAGATATTGCCATAAACATAAGCTTGGATGATTCAGATTTTGAAAGAAGCTGTCAGATGAACGTAAAAACGTAATTCGCCAAGCGTCGCTTAAGGTTGATAGAAAAGCTAAGCAGCATTGTTAGCCTGGAGGTTTTATTCTAATGAATTCAAGAGGCCTTGTCTTTAGCTTTGATTTGAATGATTCTCTTGGTTATCTTCTCCTTGATGACATGATAAAAAAATAAAAAATAATTTTTTTTTTTTTGCCTAAAATACACATTATATTATTTGACTGGCAAGTTAGGACACCGAAAGGAATCAATCATGACAGAAGCCCATAAAAGTCAGAGGGCCAATGTTTAGTGAACAACTAATTTGATGGTTCCTCTAGTCCAGGATTGTTTACACAGATGAATTTTAAAAACTTTTTCTCTACTGTAGCATCAGAGTCTGACTAATAAAGTAAGCTCTGTAGAATCAACTCAGTTGGTCTGTCCACAAAACTGCCTACACGCTGCCTGAGTTGTCAGAAATATCCTATCAAGTTGGATTACATTTGTTGCAAAACAATCACAATAGACAGCATAAAAAAGACAACGAGCGCAAACGAAAGGATTTTCCAGTCTGATATTTGCGACCAAATCAAAGGATCAATTATCTCTTTCACATTTATCCTTGAGTGGCTTGAGGAAGGGGAGAGAGGGAGAGAGAGACAGTATTCTCTCTTCCCTAAACTATCATAACTTCAAAAATACATGGGAGAATATCCAGATATCTTAGTGAATAAAAATTCTGTAATATATATCAGATTACACAAAAAAGAATATATTATCATCCTTAAATACTATATTTAAAACAGATTGTATTATTAATTTTATCTTATGCTTAGAATTTATTGATTTAAGCTATGATGTTTTACTTGTAATATTCCTAACTTTAATATCAATAAATATTAAACTACAAATATTTTTAATTCTGATGATATCAGTAAATATTTTATAATTAAAAATATATGATATTTTTAATTTTAATATAAATAAATAAACCAATAAAATAAATTTAAATTATGCATGCATGGGAGGGGCGGGGTAGCGGCAAAGAGCAGAAAGTGAAATACCAGTTCCCATCTTTTAATTTTACATTTTTTTTAATTTTACATTTTAACTCCTATCAAATTAAATTAAAAAACAACGGGTAGAAATTGGGTTATATCATGAGGTAATAAGCAAAGAAAAGTCAGTGTAGAGAAAACTCACGTGCGGCTCATTAGTTTACTGCTGGGAAGAAACGTAGTTGTACAAGGAGAGACTGAAATGCACCCAGTAACCGCTGTTCATAGTGGTTCTCTGCGGAAACTTCATCCCGATATCAATACAAAAAGGGGGGAAGGGAAAAAAATCAAAAAAGTTGAGTGCAGTGCCCTTGTTCAGCATAATAACAAAGCTCAAAAACGAGTGTCAGAATCAAGATTTACACAGTCGCATTTGAATTGATCCAGTTGACCACAAGCAGTACCACAGGAATTGATGAGGAATGACCTGTTCGGGTCATTTCTGTTCATTTACCAGCAACTCATCTAGACATAATCTATCAGATAAAATAAATTTAGAACTCCATGTTTTTGTAGTCACAAAGGGAAGGATGATACACTAAAAAATTCAAATCCAGATGAAGAGCAAAAGGAAGAAGGCATTTTTTTTCTATAATATTATGATATAATGGAATGCAAACATATGGTTTTTAAAGCGACCACTGCTTATTTTCTTAACCCATAGCAAACACTAGCTAGTGGCCATTGCTCAACTGAAAACTGTTTGAATATAGATTATAGATTTTTGCGAGATCCGCAGAGCTCACTGTCCATTTATGACCATGCTGTTTAAGTGGAAGGACAGAATTTATTCCGTCGCAGCTTTCTTCTACAGTGGCAGCCTCTTTCAGCTTGCCTTCCTTCCAAAGACTCTTCACAAGCAAATCTTTTGTTGCAGCATCAGGTATCAAATTTGAGTTATTCATGTCTTCAAAAATCCTCAATGCAAGAGCAGCTCTATCACATTTGCAATAAGCTTGGATCAATACTTTGTACATGTAAGCATCTGGTTCTACATCGCTCTGCCGAACTATTGTTAACAGTTTCTGCACGGTTTTAATATCTCCTTGCGATGCAAAGTGATACATCAATCCAGAAAATGTCTGACTATCTGGGCATATCCCACATAAAATCATCTCTTCAAGCACATCAATGGCATCAGAATCTCTCTTGCACTTGGTCAATGTTCGTATGAGAGAGGAATACAAAAGCATCAGATTATATTTTGTTATGGGACCACAGAGTGCTCTGTCCTCGCGGAAGACCTTTAGAGCAGCATCGGCATTCTTTGAAATACCACAGAAGTCAATAATCAATCTGATGGTGCTAAAAGGCAACCTCATTCCCTCACTTCTTATCTTGTTTATGAGTTGATCAACCAATTCAACCTTTCCATGTTTCGCTAAAAGTGTCATCGTCCTTTGTACTGTATAAACATCATGAGTGAATCCCGGCTGATAAGCAACCCAACAGAAGAAATCCCAAGCTGTTTCTGGTGAATTAATGTTTCTAAGAACTTTCCAAACCAACCGAGTGGTCCAAACAAATTTCGCATCCTCCAATGCGGACACCACATCAGGGCTCAATTTATTCAAGGCCTTAGCCAAAGCTCTGGGGTCCAACCATGGTTTCAACCGAATTTCTTGTATGTCTGCAAAAGCACCACCATGGTTTTCATCCACATCAGTCTCCTCATCCTCATCACCATCCTCATCAACACTGATATCCCCACAATTGCTTATACTCTTTATTCTCTCGTCCGGAAACATTTCCTTGAGAAACTCTTCTGTCTCCTCAACGAACCCTGCCTCCTGCAAACACTGTAGGGCCTTACGCATGGCACGGCCAGGAAACTTCCCATCAGCCCGCATTTCATCAAGCAAAGTTCTAACTCCATCAAACCGTTCCAAACCCACAAAACCTTCCACCAAAACCAAATACTGCTTTAAAGTTCGTTTAATCCTCATTAACGGCAATACACTAAAAATCTCAATTGCTGGATCCAATTTCCCCGAATTAACAAGATGCTCAATCATAACTGTATATGTTCTAGAATTCGGAATTGCCCCTTCATGAATCATCTTATAAAAAACCCTTACAGCCTCACAATCCCTCCCCATCTGAGCATACAAACCCATAACAATATTATATGACTCAGTACACACACGCTTATCACCGTTTCTATACTGCTTCCAAACATCTAAAACTGCCTCTAGATCACCAGTGGCAGCATACCATTGCATAAGGTTCATAAAACTAAAGCGAACATTACCATATTTCCCCTCATTAATTTCACCAATCAAAGCTTTCAGTTCCAAACCCCGCTGCCACCTGGCTAGCACCGTGGCCAGCGCATGGAGGGTACTTTGATGCCGAGAAAGATGCGCTGTATTATCTATTTTCTTTAATGAATCAATAAAAGAAAGAGCGGCATCAGCATTAGGAGCAGAACGTAGAGCCTGTGTGACCACAAAAGTGTCCAAAAGACGAGTATTGATGATGGTTTGGAGTGAATTGGGATTGTTTGAACGAAGAACAAGTCTAATTGAATTAATTAGCTCGGCACGGCGGAGGTAATGGGTGAGCTTGTTAGGAAATGGGTCTCTAACAAAGTAGCGAACTTGATGGTTGAAGGGGATTATGGCACGCGAAAGACGAGTGATATTCATTGCAAGTGTGTGAGATTTTAAGGAAAATGTGAACTCGAGTTCACTGTGTTAATATATCAAACATCTAGTGTGCATTAGTCGGAAATATAGAACGTCATGCTCTTGATGAGGAAACGGTTGTAGATTAGTGCTGGTTTTGGATGTTAACTTAAAATAAATTCCCGCCAAGACTCAAGAACAAATAATGAATTTTGATTGGATTTTAAGTAAAAATAAAGGACCCTTTTCAAATGTTGTTGTGGTGAGGTGATAGGGCTTAAACGACAGAGCGTTTCGCAAATAGCAATTATGCAGTACAAGTCATGTAATCGAATGACTTGAGCCATGCGCCTCAAAGTCTGTCAGCTTTATTTTATGCAATAATAATAATAATAATGATAATAATAATAAAAAGAAAAGGAAACTTATCTTCTAGGGGGGAATGGACAAGGATATTCACTATTCATCCAGACTTTTTTTTTTCATTTTAGTCAACTCACTTTATTTATTTGCAATTTTACCATCCCAAATTATATAAATATGGTTTAATGTGTTGAGATTTCTTTAGCTTTGTGTCAAAAAATATTTCCATGATAAATTAGAGATAAATTTTATAAAATAGAATTTTTTTGTTGTAATTAAAAAAATAACATAACAAGAATAAAAACAATACCCCTTTTCATTTTGACTTGGAAAACTTCACTTTGATTCTTAAATTTTAGCTTATATATTATCTCATCCCTATTGTTTTAGCATTTTACATTTAGAATCCAAATTTTATTTTTTTTCATGTTTCAGTTCCTAGATATTGAAAGAGAAGAGAAAAGGTCATTGAAAAAAAATAAAAAGAGAGAGAATAATCGGCTACCCACATTAAAGCCACCACGAAAAATGAACTTGGTTTTACTTGGTTTTTTTAACTTGGCTATCTTTTGGAAGGGTAATTCAATGGATGTTGTATTTCTTTCTAACCATACTAAAAAAGGTAGATAGAAAGTCATAAAAAAAATTTTATTTATCTAATTTTTGCTTTTTAGAGTTATTAGAGAGTGTTTTTTTTGTTGAAAATGGATTTATTGATATTTCTATGGTGTTTTTGAGTGTTTTCAAGTGAAAAAATAAATTGAAGAATGAGTTTTGGGTGCCCCATAACCTAGAAAAAATGATGTAATTGGGCTTGTAAACACAAGTGATTCTAAAAATTTGGGTAATTATATGATATTAATAGATAGAGATTTAGCCTAAAGAGACTAAATAAATTTACCTAAGAGATGCTTTTATAGACCAGTAGGATAGATCTAAATCCAAGAAAAGATCTAAAATGGTCAGGACTGGTTAACTCTTTAAAACTACGATAACAGGAGATCCAATTATTGGATCGGGCTCAACTTCTTACAAGTGATTCTACGAACAACTTTCCCTATGCTAGCCACTGTGTCATTGAATGGACCATCAGATCTTTCAAAATTGCATTTTGAGCATTAATGCTCCTGATATGATAATTCTTATTATTTTTTTATATTTTTTTTGAATTTTATGTTTTAATTCAGATTTTTTTTTGTTTATTTCCCTTATGTTTAATTTATCTTTAATTTTTCCTCTTCTATTTTATATAAATAAATTATATTTGCATTATTTATTTATAAAAAATGAAAAATATTTGTTCTTAACAACTAGAACTAACATGGAAGATAAAATAAATGAAAATTTATAAATAAAAATATATAAAATATAAAGAAAAACCAGAGTAAAATATTTATATGTTCATCTATTTTTTTTATTATTATTAAGAAGCACTACAAGATTTAACAGTTTTACCGACGAAATTTTTCCGTTGGCGTAAGACACATATTCCGTCGGTAATTAATTTACCAACGAAATCACCGACGGAAATGCTCCGTCGATGAATCTTTCATCGATAATAATATTTTTTTATTACCCACGGATTTACCGATGGAATTTTCGTCGGTAATTCCGTTGGAATTATTTAAAAACATTTTTAAAAAATTCATTTTATAAAATTATAAAATAATTAAATTAACATAAATCAACACTCTATAATATATACTCAAAATGCTTGGAAAAAAGAATAAGAAAATCGACTCAAACAAATTTGCAACAAATAAATAATACAAAAAAATAAATTCAACTAAAAATTGATCTCATATGACAAAAAAAATCTCACAACAACATTTATACAATTATTAAGAACAAAACAATTAAAAATAAAAAATATATATATAGTGAAAAAAATCATGAAAAAAGAAGAAAAAAGAAAAATCTTACCTTAATGTAGTTGCAAGTGAAGCTAAGGAGAGAAAAAAATTTCGTAAAGCTTATTAATTAAAAAAAAACTAAGAGGATAAAAGAAGAAAGAAGAAGAAGACATACCCGAGCATGGAAGAAAAGAGAAGGAGATGAGGAGAGAAAAAAAGAGAAAGAAATAGATATTGATGTTTTTTACATATAATGAAAAAGAAGTAGTAGAAGAAGAAGAATAATAAGAAATGAGTTTGTCTCTTGTGAAATAAGGGGATTCAGGCTTTTTATTCGAGTGCGTTAGCAACGGATTTACCGACGGATAATTGAATATTAATATTTTTTAATTATTCCGTCGGTAATTCCATCGATAATATTTAATTTAAATTTTTAATTTCGTAAAAAGTTTTTAGAAACCACCAACAATTACCGACTATTTTTCAATCCGTCAGTGATTTCGTATGTAATATTTAAATGAAAATTTTAAATTAATTGAATTTTTCAGAAAACCGCCAAATAACACCGACAACTTTTCAATCCGCCGGTGATTTTGTCTGTAAAGAACAACAATTAACAATACAATTAAAAAGTAAACAGTTCTGGAGCTCTCCGGAAAATACCGACAGAAAATTCCGTCAGGATTCTCTTTGTAATTGACATGATGAACAGTGTTCATAGTTTACCGACGAATTTACCGACGGATTTTACCAGCAGAATACATTCCGTCGGTAATTTCGTTGGTAAAAATGACACGTCATCATTTTTTTTGCTTTGTTTTAAATTTTTTTTCCACGGTAATTCCTTCGGTATATACCGAGGGAATATTTCTATCAGCAAAATCTCTCGGAAAATTATAGATGGAAATTGTCTCTCGGTATTTTCGTTTGTATTTATTAATTTTCTGGTAGTGATGGTTAGCTCGTTGCTTTAGCATTTAATTAGTATTAATAATTACTTTTTATCTTTCATTTGATATATTTTTTAAATTTGTTTTTCATCATATCCAAAAATGTGATATTTGTTTATGTTAAAAATTAACATAAAAATCTAACATGTAGCGTAGCATAATTGGTATAGTTGGTATGATTAGTAGTGGCGTGCAATCCTTTCAAATCATGCATACGAAACATAGTCCTTCTAACGAGGGCACTGTTCAATTAGACTCAGCATTCTAATATTTTTTTTTTGTTATTTTTTAAAATATATTTTGCTTTAAAATCTATTAAAATAATAATTTTTTTTATTTTTTAAAATTTATTTTTGATATATATATATATATATACTTATTTTATATATATATCAAAAATAAGTGTATATATATATATATATCAAAAATAAGTTTTAAGAAATAAAAAAAATTATTATTTTAATAGATTTTAAAGCAAAATATATTTTAAAAACACTAAAAATAATCTAAAAACACTAAAAATAACTAATTTTAAACAAAAATAAATAAACTTTTTTAAAAAATTGTATTTCTGCTGCAAAAACCAGATCACTGTCGAAATAATGTTATTAGGTTGGATCGGTTCGATATAAATGTATCTAGTAATTTCATTTTCAAGTATGGTTGTACAAGTTTGGTTACCGGTATCATCCGCCGTCCGGCAGTGATGACAACATTGTTTCATGCTTTACTATATGTTTCAGTTGAGGCCAACAAAACATTCCGTTGATTCTTCGAAAAGGGTTTTGAATTCCTACCTGACCACCGACAGCGGAAGCATGAACCGCCGACGACAATTTTCTCTTAAAATCTGCATTGCTTCCGATGTAAACTCGCTCTTTATACCTCAGTACACCAACTGGCAAGTCTACAAAGGAAATGAGCCATCAGAAATTATCTCGTGACCCCTCCTATTCCATATCCACATGCATCAGCTTTCGATATGAATACTTTATTGAAAGCCAACACAAGATTAGTTTGTAACTATTTCTTTATGTAATTGAATTTAATTATAGTGTTTAATTTGAATTTAATAAATAAATTAATTAATTTTACATGTTTAAAAAAGACAGAGTTCAGTTCATTTTGTTTTATATATTACCATCATTACATTCATCTTATTTTCCCAAATGTCTCGTAGAAAAACAGATAAGTAGATAGGTATTTTAGTGTAGTAAATAAGAAGGGTTAACTTCTGATTTACTCTTGTATTTTTTTTAAGAATTTAATTTTATTTAAAATTTAATTTTTAATATTTAAAATGATTCCAGACATGAGGTTACATGCAAACATCTGAATTGAATTTAATTGAGATGTTCTAGACGTGCTGTTAATGAATCAAAAGCTTTCTATGTTTTATCATCCAATGGAAGGCATAGGGGTGAGCAAAAAATTCAAAAAATTGATTAAACCAAGAAAACTGGAAAAAAATAACTGAAAAAACCGAACTATGAAAAAAAACTGATTAAACCGATTAGAATTTTAAAAAAATCGACCAGTTCGGTTCGGTTTTATAAGCTCGAAACCGAAAAAACCAAACCGAATCCAAAACCAGAAAAAACCGAGCCAAACTGGAAATAACCGAGCCAACCCAAGAAAACCGAGCCAAACTGGAAAAACCAGTTTGAACTGGTTTTTGTTCTAAAATAACCGAAACCAGTCGGTTTGAACCGGTTTCGGTTCGGTTTTGGTTTTTTTTAAATCTGTTTGATTTTTTTTGATAAAAGCCGAACCGAACCAAAAATAATCACCCCTAGATGACATGCTTCTTCAATGATTTAGTAAGTGACCTCAATATTCCATAGCCACGAATGAACCTCCTCAAATAGCCATTCAATCTCAACTCCTTGAATGACTTACTAAATAAACTAAGATGACCATAAATAATATACCCTAAATAGTTAACCTGTTCTTGAGCATTTAGATTGCTTAGCATACAATCGATTTCTTCTCAAAATATTCAGTATAATCTAGAGATGTCAAATATCGGTTTTTTTAGTGTAAAACAATTATAAACTAAGATGACTTGAAATGTTGTTTGAGCATTTGTAAATACAAAGGCATCACTCTGAATCCATAGTCACCTTGAAAGGTTCTGAATCAGATTCACTCATTCATATTTATATCCAGCTCTAATATCAATCTTAAAAAAGAAATATGATCAACTAAGCTCATCTAGCATAGCATCCATGAGTGGAATTAGTAACTTAATATCATCTTAATTATCTAAAATCAACGTTCCAAGCATCATCTTTTTTTTTCTACAAGCAACATATAAAAAGCAAAAAGACTTTCGTTTGGTTGGATAATACCATTCGTAAACAGTTTAGAGAGTGTTTAGAAATATAATAACGATTTTTTTTTAAAATAATAAATGAAATTAGAAACTTAATGTCATTTAATTATCTAAAATCAACACAAAGCCTCCAATCATCATCTTTCTTTTTAACAAGCAATATATGAAAGGCAAAAGGACTTTTGTTTGATTGGATAATAGCATTCGTAAACAATTTAGAAGGTATTTAGGAGTATGATAACGGTTTTATTTCAAAGTGTTTTTTGATTGAAAATACATCGAAATAATATTTTTTTTATTTTAAAAAAATTATTTTTGATATCAACACATTAAAACAATTCAAAAATATAAAAAATAATAAATAATTTTAAGAAAAAACAAATTCAAATATTTGAGAAACAAGATGTCTAAAAACCAGTTTACATTATTGGCAACTCAAGAGAAACCGTTGCCTAGCCTCTACATCACTCACAATCACTTCTATTATGCTGCTGCAAAAACATCTCATCAAGCTTGACAGAAACTCTATACCCTACATGCTAGTCATTACAAAACTAAAGCAATGCAACTAAATGAGGAATTTACATTAAAGGAGGAATTTACATTAATTTAATAGTAGCCACCCAACTTAAACTATTAAATAAGATTTAAAAATATAATTTATATTATTCTCTAACACTTAGTTTCAACTGCGTTCTCAAACACTACCTTGGCCACCAACCTCTCAATCTCATCCTTCAAGACTATATGGTCTTGCATTCACAGGTTTGGCATCTGATAACAATTGGATTCCATGATCATGTTTCCTAGCCGGAGGCAGCTGAGTATGTTTAGCAAACACAT
>Ga0325411_1002520_pt1 | contig 20784 bp, 12 predicted proteins | sample PopdelMetagenome_13_FD_206181 | JGI IMG/M metagenome (GOLD analysis project Ga0325411, IMG submission 206181) | Populus deltoides microbial communities from Bellville, Georgia, United States - Xylem-PdIQD-R4 | ecosystem: Host-associated > Plants > Phyllosphere > Stem > Wood/Secondary xylem...
TATTTTTTTGGATGATTATGTATCAGCTTTATATGTGACATTTTGATAATAATTTGTCATTAATATTGAATGCAAAAAAAAATATGTATTTATTCTATTTTTTTTGTTTTTTTATCAAATCAAAAACACGTGATAAAAAAATATGTTTTTTATTTAAAAAAATATATTAATAAGAAAAGTATGAATTATATTAGAAAATATTTTTTTTCTTTTAATAGAGTTTAAATTATTTTTATTAATAAAAATTAAAAAGCTCATCATAACAGAAGATCAAATATTGTAATATATATTTTCATCTTAGCTTTTTAACTAAATTAATAAATTTATTATTATTTATTAAAATCTGTAATTTTTTTATTTATTTTATTAAACGTGTTTAGTTTGCATGGGAAATCAAACTAGAACTCTCTGATGCGGAATTAGAAAAGGGAAAATATATTTTGCATAAAAAGAAAGTCCAAGGCGACCGGCTGGAAAGGAATCGAATGTACAAGTCGGAAAGAAGGTGGGTGGGGTCTGCGCATTAAAATTCCTTTTTTTAGTCCACTTTTTTGATATATGTATATCACAGTCATAGCTTACTCCTAATCTTTTCAACAGCTTACTTATTATAAATACTTACTGCTGAGGCATTGGCGTCTGGCAGGCAGCCAAATTCGATTGTTTTTTGGCTTTGAAGAAATGGAAACCGAGAGGCTGAAAAGTTGAAAGCATAACTTTATGTTTCACCTTGCGTAATATACTTGACAAAATCATGTTTTGCTGGGACATTGCTCTTAGTTCCCGTCATGTTGAGAGGGACAGGACAAGATCAACACCAAATTGTCGGTTCGAAAAGCATTGCTGTTTTCTGGCTAGATTGGATTCATATCCAACAACAATTCAAGGGTCGGTTGTCTTGCGTCAATCTGATAACGTATCTATGCCAACAGAAAGAAGAATTGACGCGTAACGTATGATCTCAGTAATGCAGAGAGGTGGGCTGTTCTAGTCACCTTTACTTAACCAGCCCCACTTGCCACTCTCTCTTTTGTTCCCTTCGCAGATATTGACCTTAGCCAGCAGCGCTCTTTGATTATAGATGTAGCTACTTGCGCACCCCTTTACTGAAAAAGGAAGAAAGAATCCTTTTTCTGATAGATAAGGGAGCAACCTTACAAAATATCTTCGCCATGGCCCCCGGTCGGCGCTGGACGGAATACTAGGAGCCATAAATGGGTCTTTCGTGGTGGTTTACTGGGAGAGGACAGGTTGTCTGCACGCAATCAAGTGCTTCTTTAAAGTTTCATTGAAAGAGGAACTAACTCCCTTTGAAGTTGCCAGGAAAAGCCAACAGTCTGACTTTCAAGAACCTTGGAAAGGAAGCAACAGAGAAGATGATCAGCTTGAGATATATTCCCTGCATTGTGTTTCAGTTAGAAAATGGCGGCTGGCTGGCAACCAAGCACATTTAAACCCAAGCTGTAGAAAGGCGGTAGCATTGCTGTTGTCAAACTTGATCAATATATAACTCACATCCTCAATCCAATCAATACATGGAACAATATGTCCTAATGTGAACTTGCAGTGCTATATACAGCAAAATACTGCATTTCAAGGAACAGGCAAATTGAACAGCTACACTAGACAAGACCTAGAACGGATCCGAAACAATCATGCTGCAACAGGTCCACGGACAGATGACAACCCTGCATATCACCCGCGCAGAGTCTACTCGAATAATCTCTTATAAGATAATGCCTGGGCATATCAAAGATGAAGAGGAAAAACTGAGGAGAAAATTTGAAACAAAGCCTGGAATTGATCACATTCATTCTACAAATTGTAATTTACAATATGCAGGGATTTCAAACAATCTTTATCCCAGAAAACCTCAAACTGCTCACTCTTAGAACCTAAAAAATTCAAACTTCAAGAAATCAAACCAAAACTCATTCTTGAAGAGATAGGATCAATAAATTAGAAAGTAATCAAAACCCAGCCATGTAATAAATCGTGGTAGACCAAACTATAAAATCAAAAAAGCCCAATCTCACACAACTAAACCAAAAGGAAGGAAAACTCAAACCACAAAACTTCCTCTCTTTTCTTCGCTACAATTCTTATCTTCAATCTGAATCACTAGAGCTCGAGCTGGAGCTGGAATTAGAACTCGAACTATGAGATTTTGCCTTCTTTCCTTTGGTATCTGATATGCTCGAACTCGAATTTCCAGGTGTTTCATCGAATCCATGCTTTGATTCATGAGCAATTGTGCTGGTTTCTCCACCACCAAACTCAGCAGTATCCGGTTCACTCTCCTTGATGGAAGTCACTTCAATTACTTGCACAATGCTTGATTCCACAGCCTTGATGGAACTCACTTCATTTACTTCTACAGTACTTGATTCAATATCCTCAGTGGAATCCTCTTCATTTATTTCTGAATTCCTAGAATCCATCTCCTTGGTAGAAGCTGCTTCATGTCCTGGTTTATCATTCGGATCCAGCAACTTTGGCCGCTGCTCAATATTTCCTTCTGAAACCTGCTTCATGGCGATATGAATATCCTCCAGAGATCTTGCTTCAACAACTGGCAAAGCTGAACTGGTTTGCCCAAGATCTTGGGTATCATCCACGACTAGCTGCTGCTCAATTGCACTGGGAACGATGATCTCCTCAACTTCTACTCCTTCATGAAGCTGCCTGAAAGCCAAGTCAACGTCTTCGATTGTTTTAACTTCAAGGACTGGGATATCCTTGGCAGATCCCATTTCATTTGCTTCTGTTGTTGCATCCCTCGAATCCACCAGTTCCTCAATATTCTCTTCTGAGATTTGCTTCATAGCAATATGAATATCTTCTAAAGATCTTGCTTCAACAACTCGCAAGTCTGAATCAGTTTGATGTTTAGATTCATCCCCAGCTAATCGCTCCTCAACCATACTTGGAAGGATGACCTCCTCAACATTTGCTCCTTCATGAAGTTGCTTGAAAGCCAAGTCTATATCTTCAACTGATCTAACTTCAAGGACTGGGAGCTCTGGCTTGACCTCTGTCAGGCTTAAATTTTTTGGCAAGAAGTCAAATTCAGGACTAACACTAGTATTTTCTGGTACTTGTTCATCATGGAGTGACTCGCCAACAACTTCTTTTACACTGAAGTCCCCAACTGTATCCAATTCTGACAACAATCCCTCATCAATCTCCTTTAACTCGTCTTCATCTTCGTTGATATTTTCCTCGGAAACAGGGGGGCCATATGCTTCTCCTGGGTAATTAGAATGTTCTAAGACCTGATGATAATCCTCATATACAATTTTATCAAGGATATCATCTTTCAAATCAATTCCACCATCTGGTGATTTGTATGGTAGACTATTGGGAGAGTCTGAGGTGAAATTTGACATCGAGGAAGTGATACTTCTTGAAATTCTCTCTTCAGGATTGTGGACTTCTGGAATGTTTTCATTGTTGGAAATGGTAACAGATAGTCCCTGTTTGGTGTCATAGAAATCACGTTTAATGAACTAATTCAGCTACCTAATAAATCACTGATTTGCTGTAGAGTTCTAATACAAAATCCAAACCACAAATATTGAACTGATTTAAATGTTGAGAGAAGCATTCAAGTACTAGAATTCAATCGCAAACAAATCCAACACACGAGCAAAAATTCATATAGGTTTGAGAAAATAATATTGATAAATTCTTCAATTATTCCCAAAGGAAGGCATTCATACAACAAGAGGTCTTCATGGAAGGTAATCTTATGCACAACCCATGAAATATGCTGTGTGTACAACAAGAGGTCCTCATCCCAGATCAGTCATTCAACAAAACATGTACAAGAAGCAATACATACTAGAATTAAGAAAAAAGTAAAACTAGAAGCAGAAGAGTTGCATGCCTTACCTGAGGTTCATCGTGATTGCTAAAAGATTGTTCAAGCATGGATTTATCTGACAAAGACTGCTGTTTCTCCAATTCAAGATGAGGTTTTTCCTCAGACAGTGGATTTTGGTGACCAGATTCTGAAGAAACAACTGTCACAACAACATCTTGGTGAAAACCAGCACCAATCGCTGAATCAGAACTTGATAAATGCACTTGATCCTGTTCAGATTGGATGGTTTCTCCCTTCTCTGATGAATGCTCCTCCACAAGCTTCATCTCTGAAGAAGATACATTTAGATGAGTCCCCATAACTTGCTCCACCACCACTGATGGCTCTCTTTCTTCATGCAGAGACAAATGTAAATCATTCAAAGGAACATGCTGAGAATTAGAATCCACTGGATCTAATTTCTCACCCACAGCTTGGAAGCCATCAGCATGAATATCCACATCAAAACTTGTTGAGCTGACTTGATCCTGCTCAAGCCCAAAAGATTTTTCAATACCAATTGCATGGTCCTCGACAGGTTTAGCCTCTGAAGCAGATAAATTAGTGTCTACTGAAACCTGCTCAACTACCAGTAGAGGATAATCTTTTTCCAGTACAGGCAAATTGCTCTCTTCAGAAGCCATCTTATAACTAGAAGAGGCAGAAGCCAACTGCTTATATCCATCCACAATGATTTCTGCATCAAGACTTGATGAGTGCAGTCGATCCTCTTTGTGATGAGAGTTTTCTTCCTTACCGGCTACAACCTCCTTTGCTGATCCATTGTCTGATAGAGATGGAGAAGAATCAACTGAGAAATTCTCAGCAGCTGATTCAGGCTTTGTAAACCCATTTTGACCATCAAAATTTGACTCTGCTCCTGAGAACCCAAGCTCTGTAATCTCATTCCCAGTATTTTCTGCAACTCCTGTTGATCTGAATTCGGTGTCATCTGGTGAGTGTGCTTGTGAAGAGCCTTCAAGCATCACTTGGTAACTAGACGTATCCTTCTCCAAGTTCTCAGCATGCGCTTCAGAATCTTTATCTGCAAATTCAGCCATTGCCAGAGGTGAACCCATTTCTGATCTTTGTGTGTCGGAAGAAAGAGAGGAAAAGGAGAGAATAGTCTCAATTGATGGGGGGCTTGAATCATAAACAGGATCACTATGTTGACCATCATCCACCACTGCACTTGTCAAATGGATATCTGAATTATGAGAAGTTTGTAATGAAATGCCAGGTTCCTCAATATGATGGCCTCCTGGCTCCAAAACAGGTTCTTGATTGTCATCTGCCATTCCACTTAAAACATTTGAATCAGACTCTGTTGAGCTTTCCTTCAAAATGCCAGCATCCCCAATTTGATTGCCTGTTGACTCCAAACCAGGCTCCCTGTATTGACTTCCATCCATCATCTGACTTGTAAAATGAAAATCTGAATCAAGAGAAGATTGCGTTGAGATGTCACATTCGTCAATATGATCATTTCTTGGCTCCAAAACAGGCTCCCTGTGTTCATTATCATCTGCCAACCCATTCACAAAATAAAAATCAGAATCAAGTGAAGTTTGGATGGAAATGTGAGAGCCCTCAATCTGACTGTTTGTTGGCTCCAGACTTGTTGATCCTCTATTCACATCACATATTTTTTCATCTATCTCTGACAATGAGGATAGGCTTGATCTACTGCTGTAATCCTCTTCACCATGTCCCATACGCAGAAGAATTTCACTTGTGTTAAGCTCCTCAGGAGTTACCCCTCCTGATTCAGACAAGCCAGAATCTATTTCGTGGTGGTTTTCAACGTCCCCTAATGCAATTTCTGCCCCATCATGGTGCAAATCACTCTTCTCAACCTGTTCATCTTCCACAGAATCTACCTCTTCCGATGATAAACTTCCCCTTTCGACAAGGAGAGAAGCATGGTCAACATTAGAAATCATTTCTGTTTCTTGAGAAACATCTTCTTCATTGATCCTCTTGTCCTCTTCCTCCAAAGCTGAACTAACAGACTCGGTATCTGGAACTGAGCTCACCTTTGACTCGCTAGCTTCACTTAATTGGCGCTGGAAAGTGTGATAGCTTGTCCCTTCAGTAGCAAATCGTTCGGGTACAAAATATGGCTTCCATCGAAGATCTTGCCTGGTCCCCGCCAAAGTTGATGGCCCAATGCTGAAACTTTCATGCCTTCGGAAAAATGGTTCCCTATGCTGAGTTGCAGAGAATTCCTGTTGAAAACTATCTCCCTTAAGATCGGGCTTTTCTTCATTCGAGTCATAGGGAAGGTCAAAAGGATTTCGTCTTGGCAACAATACAGAAGGAGCAGACCCAGGAAAATCATCATAAGGAAAATCAAACGGGTTGTGCCTAGTTGTTGAAATAGATGGAATGTTGATGGGAATATCAGCAGCATCCAAGTCTATAAGATTCTTCTCAGCCATCAATCTCATGTTTCTACGAGCCCTTCTCCTTGCAATAAGACTCTCCAAACGCTGGTTTCTTTCGAGTTCTAAAGTCCCTAAATCCATGAGGTTTTTCTGGTCGTCCTCTGTCCATTTGATAGCAGATTTACTTTCATCCTCTTTACTGCCTTGTGCTTCTTCTTCATTATCATTATCATCATCACCGTCTTCATCTTCATCTGCCTGGTTTCCCACATCCTCCTCTGACTCAATACTGCTCTCATCGCTCTTATGAGACCCCTCTGAACCAGCATCAGATCCATCATTGGAAATGTTAGCTGGTTGTGGAGCTTCCTCATCTAAAAGTGGGTGGAGTTCATCAAGCATTGGAAGAATGTCTGCCATTGAAGCATCTGGGGAGGAGCTTTCCACCCCATCAGATCCAGAATCAGAAGCCTCATCATCATCCTCTTCATCATCATGGTATGCACGTTTCCAAGATGATTCCTGAGAAAATTCCAAGTAACCATTATGAGTTTCAATAAACTCTCCCACAGAATTATCATCGTCAAGATTCTCATCTCTTGAATTTTGAAGCAAAGAATATTGTTCTTCGACACCCTCTGCATGACTTAACACTTCTTTGATCCCAAGATTCTCCTCTTGAATTTCCCTCTTCTTTCCTAACTCTAAATTATCAAAATCACTCTCCACTTCCTCAACAACTTGCTTCTCAAATTGAACTTCTCGGGAAGTTTCATCAATCAGCGGCATGTAATCTCCTGAATCGCCATGAACCTCAATCTTCCTATTTTTGTTCTCCAGCAAGCTCTCTTCTTCAACATCTCTGTTCCCTACAAATCCCTCTAAACTAAAGCTTTCATCTTTCTGAACAACAAAAGTGGCATCCTCTGCAACCCCTTCCTTCTTTAAATATGAAATCTCATGGCTAACTTGTTCTTCTTCTTCTTCTTTTTCTTCTTTTTCTTCTTCTTCTTCTTCAACTTCAGGTATATTTGGCTCCCCGAAACTCAAAAGGGTCCCAAGCAAAATGGCAGTACAAATCAAAACAGGGGATGCAGTGACTAAAAGGGAAAACAAAAAAGGAAATGACCTATACAACAATAACAAGTAACAAACCATGCCCACAAGAAATGGATGTTTGCAAACTGATCTATAACATAATTGAAATGAAATCACTAAAAATCTCCTGATTTGAACTCTAATTCTCATTGCATCAATACCCATTTCGTCTCTCTCTCCTTCTCCTGTCACAACCTGTTTTTTAACAAACAAAAAAAGAGCTTGGCATTAGAAACTAACTAAAATGCACTAGATCCACGAAACCCAATTGCTAAACATAACATTAGAAAACATATAAAAGGAGCTGACAATTGACAATTTGAGCAAAACCGACCTAAGAAAACCCAATCAAATGAAATACAGAGCAATCAAACGATGATCAAATTCAACTCCTGAAATCCAACAAAAAAAAATCAGAAAATCTAAGTGATGGGTTCCGGGTAGAGTTCAAAAACGATGAGGAAAAATTCAATCCAAATAGAAATCTGGACCATTCAAATTACGATCAACTTGGTGATCATTGCAATATCAATACCTGAGGGGCAGAACACAATAGAAAGGCAAGAGATCGATGCTAAAGTTTGAGACTTTGTAAAGGAACAGAGTGAAAAATGAATGACTCACCAGATTGATATACAGATCAGAGGACTCAAAACAGAAAAAAGGAAATGGAATCCTCTGCTTTTGTTTCTCTTTCTTTTCCTTTCTCTCTGCACCTCTCTCTTTTAACCAAGATTTCTTCTTTTTGGGTCAGCAATAGGCATGGAGAGGGAGCTTTCTGTTTGTAGAGTGTGATTAAATTTTGTATCAGACAGAGATGATCAAATGGGGAGGGAGGTGGTATGATAATAATGGTACTAAAAGCAGAGAAAGAGAAAAGGTTGAATGTGAAAGGAAATGAAAATTAAGTTTTATTTATTTATTTTTATGGAATTAGTATATTGTTTTCTGTTATTGAGGACATTTCAATTTACAGTCAAGGAGTAGGATAACCCGATGCTCCTTAAGTTTCTGCCATTGGATTAAGATAACCACTCTCAATTCTGACTGTTGGATTAGCATTAGCAAGGCTAATCATGATTAGGAAGCACATGATAGCATATGATTAGAACTCCACAATATAAATAACCCAATTAATATTTTAAGTATTTGCAGCTGATTGGTTTGGTTTAAAAGAAAAGAGTGTGGGATCGATCATTACATCCATTAGATAAAGGGATTTATTCTCTTTTCTTTCATTCTTTCCAAGTTGGCAGCTAGGACCTGTGTGCCCAACCATCACCCGTCCACTCTCTTCCATGTATATAATTTTAATGTATTTCGACCAAGTTGATCTTAGATTTTAGACACAAAATGATTTTTTTTTCTATTTTATGATCCCAGCTGCTATCAGATTTTGAGAGGAGATTAAATGGACTGAAACTGTCAAAGCTATCGAGCCAGAAGCAATGGAAATTTCAAATGGTGGAGATGACCAAGTGTGGACTGCACAAATCATTCAGGGCCTTGATTTTTTAACCACCAATTGTGTCAATGGGTCTGAATCACTAAAAAAGTTGGTCACTGCTAAGAATTGGAAGGGAAAAAAGGTAGTTTAAAAAATGGCTACCCTTCATGGTGTGGTTCTGTTATTTTCCCCCTCTCTGGGTTAATCTTCATGTTGGGTTCATGGCCTGACATGAAAAGACTTTGCTATCAATTGGATTCAAGCTGTTTTAGTGTCATTCCAGGGCACTCTAGTCGCAATATCTTTAACAAAATGTTGTGTTTTTCTTACAAATTCCTGAAATTGTAACAGAAGCATGTGTTGTTACGGACAAAGGTTTGAGCCAATATTTTCCTGTCTAGCTTGATCTATCTAGATTTGAATGTTGCAATCAACATATCTGAACTCATCAAAAAGAGATCTTGAGAACAAGAAACTGTAAAACAAAAGATATATACAAGAACGTTTTAAGAGCAATAGAGTTTGTAATTTCCCCGGAAAGTAAATTCAGTGGGATATACCTATTGTCTCAGCCTGTGCAGGAAAGATTAACGTAAGCAAAGCAATTAGTTGGCTGTAAAAGCTTTATTTTGACATTCAAAAAGAACGAAAACGAATTTTCCAATCAAGGTTTTCATCATGCAGCTGTTCGCGTGCCAAGCCACTTGCTCAAATTTTGAAAGAAAAATAATGTTAACCAGAACCTATCCTTGTTCTCGTGCCAACTTCAAGCTCGCCTAATTTTCACTTCTTGTCTCCACTTCAGCTTCATCATCACAGTGTGATCTACGCCAAGTGCTGAGCCTTGTGCTCATCCACACTCTCCCAAGTTTGAAATTCATGCCAGCTCTCCTTTCTTTAGTTCTTTTACTATGTCAACTGCTTCACTAACTGCAACATCTTCGCCACTAAGTGGCAAACCTTGTGTTTTCTCATCAATATTCTCCAAGTTTAAGGATTTTTCATCGCCAGATGAACTGTCATCTTCGTCAGAAGCCATGGAGATACCACTTGGAGTCAATGTCTCTGAGCTCTGTGATTCAGACATGATGGATGGTAGCGGCGATGACGAGCCACAGTTCATCATATCAAACTTTTTCTTGTCATCCTCCCTCATCCATTGGGCATAAGCTTCATAGTTAAACCCAGCTGAGTTTCTGCCACCAAATGCACAATCCAGCTTATCCATATCAAAGAGTTCTTCCATCAGCTTTTGGCTCTGTGGTCCATTGGAATAGACAAAACTCACTTTCTTGTATGTTTTGGGTTCAATAAATGGTTTCACCAGCTGCAAAAAAGCAAGTTTTGTAAATTTCGGAACCACACTTAGCACGGGAGAAGTAACGTTATAGAGGCCACAGGGAATGACCAAGTGAACAAGGTTTGACACAACAGGGACAAATACAAAATTAATTGGATTTGTTTCATAATTCCATACATTTGTTCCATTATCAAAGAATATATTAACAATAGAGTGCAGGAATCAGCATTCTTTCTTACCTTTCCCCCCTTTTTTTAGAGTAAACCATCTCTTATGGTTCTCACCAATTCAGTCAAATATAATTCTGTGCATGTCCTTCCCTAGAAATAAATTAATCCCTCGAGTAGAAGTCCAAATCTTTATGCATAAGGGAAAAGATGGTGGGTCTGAAAGAACTTCATCACCTAAACTTGACAAATTTCCCCAACAAAATTCTACATTGAATGTGTTCTTACATGTCTGAACTGCTCCAAGATCTCTCAGTTTTTGCATTGCAACACCACAAACACATCAGATTTAATGGGTTGCAAATACAAAGGATAAAGTAAATATGAAGTTAAATTACGAGAAATTGGCACAACTCGACTGGATGATGAGAATGAAAATGATAGAGCAAATATGAAGATAGATGATGAGAAATTTGCATAGATGCTAGGATCTCTTCCTACAGCGTTAGGAACCATGAAGCAAGAGCCACATTTACTTTAGGATTAAGGAATATTAAATCTCAAGATAAAGCATCGTGTATATCATCGCATACCGTCCAAAAGGATTCAAATACTTTGGGGGGGTTGTAGAGGATTCCAACGCCTAGTCTCTCAGGGTAATGATTTTGCAGGATGTGAGCTGTTTCCCGAGCAGCCTTCACTGATATGCAGGACATTGTCCACCCTTGAAAATCAATTAGCCATACCATCTGATCCTGATCTGGATTTAAAGTTGTTATAGCATTCTCCATACAGTAAACAAGGTGTCTGATCTGTCCTCTTATGCCGCTTGTATTCTGATATAAAAGGATTTGTCTTAAGTCCCAGAAAGCATGATACTATAATGAACCAAAACAATAATAATAGTACGCTGAATTTTTCATATTTAGGCATCCACCTGGAAACCAGGTCTAAAGATAAGAACAGTCCGTCCCTTCTTGTCAAGATAATTAGCTCTATAGACTTTTCCAGTCTCAGCTTCATTAGCAATATCTTCCTAAAACATGAAAAGGAAAAAACATCATCTTAATTTGCACAGAAACAGGGCACAGTTTATACCAGTTTCAAACAATGCCCATGTAAGGAATTGCAAGACATCCATATGTTTGAGCGATAATTGGTCTGGAAGCTCTTTTCTTTTCTTTTCTTTTACTTCGTTTATAAAGACTTCCATACAGTCTATGTCAAAGAAATTCAATTCCAAAAGGTACTGGAAGCGTATACCCATCGGATCTTCTCAGGCTTGAATTCCAACCTCCATTTCAATGTGTTTTTCAACATCTTGGCTGCCTTCTTTGTATTCCAGTTCCTTGCTCTGAGATACCTTGATATTGATGCATCAGAACAAAGCACTGGAAGCTTATCAGCTACAGGACCTAGAATCTTCCTAACATCATTGATCTGAAAAAAAAGGAAGAAAGTTAGTTCCCTCCCACATATTTGATTTGATCAACTGTAGTTGTACATCACTCAGTAGGGGCTTTGAAAGAGAAATAGAATTTAAAACCCAACAAGAAAAATCTAGGAACGGAAAGAATTATTTTGATTGATGATGAGCTTAGCATCAAAAGAAAATCATTAAAATCAAATTGGTTAAAGTTTCCAGTATGCTGGATGCTAAACAAAATAGAGCCAGCATTAAAATTGATCAACCCAGGGTGACAATTTGAGAAGAAGACAAATCCAAATCCTAATCTAATGAAAAGAAGAGCCCTCCAAATGATTGGTAGACTATGCTCCAGGCCCAGTTAGAAGGTAATTGAACCATAGAGAAGAAGCAAAAAAGTTACTGAAGGAGAAAGCAGGATCATGCTTTTGTTTTTACTAGCTGCTAAGCATGCATAATAAGACTCGTTTCTCATGATGCAGAAAAGATTAAAAGAAATGACCATGGAAGAGGGAAAACTAGAAGCAAACCCCCCTGCCCTTGTGTTAAGCAAGTGTATAATTAGCAAAGAATTCAGGCATAAACCTATTACAAAATTGATAGCTTATCTGATGAAATTCATTGTTGAATCATCATTCCACTTGATAGGAACCAATTAAAATCACCCTTAGGCAACAAGACTTTCTCCTCTGAATTTCAAAATTCATTTTTATCGAAGTAAAAAATATCAATGGTTCTTAAAGCTACTGTTAGGCATTACATATATACCTTAGCCAGCTGCTCTTGCTCCGACAAAGATTTTTCTGTACTGCTTCCTTGCAACTTTCTGATAGACATCTTTGCAAAATTTAGTGACGCTTGTGCAAGCTGAAACCAACATTTAGTAAACAATTAATTCCAGTATCAAACAGTTATTCAAAGTAGATATGCCACATAAAAGGAAAATACATTTCAATGACATACTACATCACAACGATCAACAAGAAGGCACATGCATATTTATGATGGTTCTGTTCCATTTCATGCTGAGCCAAACTATAATGCTAGAAAATTGATCATACAACTATTAAACAGCTTCAATAAGGCTTCTTCTTCCTAATGACTGGATGGTATGAACAGCTTTTGGAACACCTGAAAAATACTTTTTCCCATGCGTAGTGTTTATGAACAGAGAGTGTGAAAGGTCCCTTTTGTATGGAGAAATGACCATTCTTATGGCATTGGACTCCTAAAGACATTACCAATTCAGATCCTTCGGTAGAAAAACAAACTGTTTTGCTTTGTTTAAATCTATATCAAAGAAATATGAGTGCACAACGCTGGCTATCAAGAGAACTTCTTCCACTTCTCCAAGCCATGATATCTCAAAATAATGGTGCAAAATACCTTTTAACTGACCATTCTCAAAATTCCCATCTTCAATATCCCCCACATGTTGTACAAGGGTGTTTCTTCCTAAAAATTTTCCATGCAGCTAGAAAATCCACTTCCGTGCCCATCAATATTCTCAATAATGAATTTAAGATGATAGCAGGGTACCTACAAACTAATTTTATAAATTCAGATGTCAAGAGCTGACAAAGAAATGATCTAAGCATAGAAGCTGCCAGGACTACAAAATTCAATTGCTCCCTCCCCTTTTCAAGTCAATGGTCTCTCTATCAACACTACCAATTCCCCATTTCCCATATTCTAAATATCGTTTCTTGTTTCACCTCTTCTGCTCCTCCTTATGGTTTCAGATTCTTCAAGCAAGTATAGCAAGGAAGTCCTTCGAACAAGAAGACTCACCAATAATTTCAAACTCAATCCCAAAAGTCTAAATCGTTAAACAAATCACAAGCATAACAAAGGACAGAGATTCAATCTTAGCCAACAAAAAAAATCCAAGTGGTCTTGGAATGTTCCGTCCACTTTCTTACCATCAACGATCCATTGATTCGATTCCGATCAGTAAGTAAGGAGCAAAATGAAAAAACTTTCCATAGCATAAACATTAATACCCTCTTTCCTTTTTTTTTTCTTTTTGTTTTTTCTTGGTTAGCTTTAACACAAACAAAAGCTTATCAAGAACAAGAGACACATAAAACTATTAACCAGTCAATCATAAGTATCTCTGAAAATCCCTGGTGAACTAATAAGATCGCATTAGATATTTCTTGCATGAGTCCTATAGCACTCGTATCCATCACCACAGCCAGAAAAGCAATATCCCGTTAAAAAGATTAAATTTTGTGTATGATATTCAAATCAAAACAGACAGAAAAACAAAAGAGAAAAAACTGGGGTTTTGAATTTCATTACCTTTTAGCTGTTAAACAAGATGGCCCCATTTCTTTCTATTTATGTGCAACAAAAAGTCTCATTTCTGTACAAATGAATATACCCCATTTATATTCTGCCATTAAAAACATGATTTTCCACTAGAAGGGCAAAAAAGAAAAGAAATCCCAGTTGGAAAAAGCCTTTGAATTCAGAGGATAAATGGATAGATACAGTTACCTTGTGTGGTGCAACGTTGGATGATAGATTTTTAGTATCCGAGATTGTTGTTAGTCGCAAGTGGGTTTGGACAAACAGAAAGGATATGCCTAGAAGAAGAAGAAGAAGACGAAGAAGAAGTGTTGAGAGACCAAACACAACAGGAAGAAGGGCAGGTAGCTGGCATTTTGAGGTAGTTTTTGGAAGCGGATGTGTTCGATTGACCGGTTGTTGATGATGAGTATTCAGCTCCTGGCCTCATTCTGTTCTCCTGCCCGGTGAATGGATAACGAAGGGTGATTTTTAGGAGATTTCGGCCCTTCTTTTTTGAATTTCATTTCTGACATGTGATGGGATGCTAATAGGGATATCCGTTTTCCGTGGCCCAGTTTTGTTTGTGCCCGAACAGTTATACAGCAGTCACAATCAAATACCGCAAGTCTAGAATCTGCAGCCCCCCTCCCCACGCCTGCTTCCAAAACCACTACTTTGAAAAATGTGTTCGGTCGACAGAAAAATATATATGTGATTAAAATTATTATAAAAAAGTTTTAATTTAATTTTATTTTTATTAAATTATAATGATTTTATAACCTGATTTGATAATTTTAAAAGTTCATTGAGATTAACTAGATTTAACATTAGATTTATTAAAAAATAAATCTTTTAATTTATTTTAATATATTTATATAGAGTTATCATGATCATGACTTGATATAAAAAGAGTTGATCTAAATCAATTCCATATGTTATCATTTTAATATTTATTAAAAAAATCTTAACTTAAATATTGATTTTAAGTCAAACTATGTTTGTATTAGTTATTTGAGTTGTCTTTAGACCCATCAAGATGACCAGATTACATTAAATCAATTTTCACATAATTTATTTTTATATATAGAAAAAACATGAGGAATACCAAAAAAAAATTATATTAAAAAATAATAAATCAAACTCGCAACATAATGCGGAACAATTATCTAGTAATTCAACTATTAAAGCTAGTAACTTGATAAACTTGACTAACCAGGATCTTATCCTAGAGAAATTAAAAGGTAAGATGATCATATCAATCATTAGAAAAATTCTTTTGATTTTTTTATATCTCATAAAAAAATAAATGAAAAAACATTAGTCTAAAAAGAAATTTTGATAAAAGCTTACAAATAAAAGCAAGACTCATTTTTTTTAGTTTTAATTGATGTTTTTTTTTTTGTGGTAAGGTTGTCGGGTGAGGAAGCATATTATCCAAGTACATTTATGTCATGAAAAATCAACATATAATTTAAAATTTTGATATATCTAAAGTTATCCTTTTTATTTGGTTTATATAAAACATAAAATATGCATATAAATCAATATAAAATAAAATCAATTTACAATATTGGTTGATAAAATATAAACTTGATGTAAATTAAGACAATAATCAATTGTTTGTCCTAAATGTAATTGCAATATCATTTTTTAAACTTACTTAATCTCTTATTCTTTGTAGCATAAATAAAAACAAATAGGGAACCAAAATTTATACATTACTCTTTTTAAAAAAGGGGTAGAAGAACTTTTGACAAGAGAGTTTGTAAAAGGAAAAAGTTTTTGAAAGAGCAAAAGTTTATGGCATTATTCATTTTGTTTTTTTTTTTAATATTCAAAACCTTGTCAAGACTATCTTTTTATATAGACAATTCTGATAGTTAATTTAAAAAAAAACTTTTAAAACAAGAAGACACAACTTTCTGATTTAAAAAGACACTATTCTATTTCAAATAGATTTTTAACAAACATAACTCTTGGTTTAAGAGTTTTAACAAACACAACTTTCCATTCATTCTAATAATCTTCACATAAATGAAAATTATTTGATCAGAATAAAATACAAAGTCAATACGGATATAAAGAGTAATAACAAAAAGTCAATGCATTAAGTGAGATAGCTTTTGGCCCTGAACCTTTCCTGATGAAAATTATATGATTCACTTGGCTAACTAGTGAACATGATATCTTGAACTATTCAGTTTTTTGTACGAACCCAGATTATAGAGATCACACATTTCCTCTTCTTACAATTTTGGTTCTCACAATTGTGTTCATTTTAGCCTTGAGCATGTCCTGATTTTGGATAGTGTTTTAGAGAATTTAATATTTTCAATTCTCATAGAAGTAGTCTCATTTAACACTCACATTGGTGATTCTTATAAAATGTATCATACAATACCCTCACTTGAATTTTTCAAGCTATAAGAATCATTAAAAGCTTAGTTATCCATGTTTTTTGTTGCAGATAGCACTTTTCATCATAGAAACGGGTAAGAGTATTACTATTGAATTGACATATAATTTGGTTATCCATTTGAACATGGATTTAGCTCTTGTCAACTAGGTTTGGTTACTTTCATGTCAATTCTTTGAAAATAGGTTTTAATTCCATCCCTTTTGATTGTTTATCAATTTGATCTCTTGTTAAGCTTTTTATAAGCAAATTTGTAATGTTATCCTTTAACATCAAATAATCAATAGAGATAATTTCATTAAGCGTTAATATCTTACAATATGGTGTTTTTAATGAACATGTCGAGACTTACTGCTATATATTATTTTATGCCCCATCAATTGCAAATTAGATAACGTAACGTATACAAATTACCAACATATATTTTGGCCAACTTATAATATCCTTTAAGAAAAAGTTTAAAAGCCATTTTACTTCTTTTCCCACTTTGTTTAAAGTTGTGATAAAGGAATTGTAACTTTGTCTAAACACTTTACACTTATATGTATTTATAAAATGGTCTTTGACCATTATATAACTCATACAATGTCTTGTTCAATTTTTTATGAGATATTTTATGTAGAATATAATTTGTTGATAAAATAGCATTTTGTAACAAGTTCCAAGATAATTTTGAACTTATCAACATAACATAATTATTATTTTTAATTTATGGTTCTTACATTCAGTAATATCATTTTGTCATGGTGAATAAAGAGACATGGTTTGATCATAGATCATACCATTGTCAGAATAAAATTCATCAAAAGGTGAATTATACTCCCTCATCTTTATCCCTTCTTATCATATTGATATTCCTACTAAGTTTATTTTTAACTTTTTTTTAAAAATGTTTGAACATTTCTAGGGCTTTGCATTTGCTTATTAACATATAAACATAACAAAATCTTATGCAGTCATCAATAAAAATAATAAAATACTTGTTACCACCTCTAATTTATACAAACTTTAAATCATAGATATTAATGTAAATAGATCAAAAGAATCAACCATTTAAATAAAGGAAAAAGATTTATTAATCCTTGTTTTTTTGGTACAAGAGTCATAACATTGAGCTTAAATTATCCATCACTTAAATACCATTTTATCCACAAACATCTCATTTCTAGTAAGGATAAATTTATCGGGCTTAAAAACCATTATAAATTTGTTCTTGCTCAGCAATGAGCCAAAAACCATATTATTTTGAATATTAGAAGCATAATCACATTATTTAGAGTCAGCTCTTTTCTAGATTTTATTCTCAACACTGTCTTTTCAAGGTTTGGGATTTTTCTCATACAAAAAACTTTTCCATAAACAATTATTCTTTATCAGCAATTGCTACATACTCAAAAAAACTATTCTTGTCAAAACATATATGACATGTGGTTCCAATATCAACCCATTATTATGTATGGTTGTCCATCAAGTTAACTTATGATATAAAATTAGTAATACTCGATAATTTCCTCATCAACATTCTCGATTATGTTGATTTGAGCATTTTTTTTCCTTTACAATGATGGAAGTCCTCAATGTGGTGTCCTAATTGGTTGTAAATAAAACAAATTCTTGTGAGCCTTATTTTACTGTCACCATCACCATTAGGATTTTAAAAGAATTTATCATGTTATACTTCATATTTAACTTTATACCACTTAAAGTTTTAGTTTTTTTTTTTTTCATATGAAGCATGTTTAGGAATCGGGTTAGCCAATGGGATAACCAGAATAATAGAGGCTACTGGGATAACCGGTGTATTAATGTTATTAACAATATTTTTAACCATCTATTATCTTCATAACATGATTAACTTTGCAGTTATATACCACATTTATATAATCTCAAATAATATTAATTAAATTGAATCGCAAAAATCTAACATTAATTGTGAAAAAAAAACAATGTAATAAACATGTTTAATGATAAAATAAATATCTTTGTTGTTTATTTATATGTATAGATTAGTAAGTAGTTTGAATTTATACGGTACACTACAAGGGGACTCATATTTTTTAAAATAAAAATAAAAATTCAAGTCTTAGAAAATTCATAGGAATTGTCATTAAATCTCATAATGATTAAATAAAATTATTTTGATTTTTTTTATATAAAAATAAATTTTTCTATCAACATATATCTTGTTTATCTTAGTCAACACACTGTTTTTAACTAGAAGCATTATATCTCTTATATATATAATTGTTAAAGTAGGTTAACAAAAAATATTAAAATAGAATGTCTATATTTTGTGCAATTGAAAGCTAAAAAAACCATAAATGTGATAAAATCATGTTCCAAATCTATTTAAACATTTTAATAACAAACAACCGATTTCAATCAAATTTTTATAAATAATTTATTATTAGTATTATTATTTTTATATCATATATATTAAGAGCAATTTTTTAAATTAAAATAAAAATTTATAATAGTATTTAAGAACCATGTCAAAATTGAAAAGTAAGTGAATTCAATAAAAACAATTTGAGATGTAAAAAAAAACCTAAGAAAAAAAATAATAAAAAAAGCCAGCAAATAGCCTAGCCCACACACATGTAGCAGGCTAGGCCCACTCACTTGGCCCTGTTTATTTTTCTATTAAAAGGGCAATTCCATCCCTTGTTTTTTTTAAAAAAAAAAGTTTGCTTATCACAATTTAGAAAATAGATGTGGCATCCAACACTCAAACCTATAATATCTAACTTGTCATGAGCGCTAATTGACTAAACTATGAATTGGATTTGTATAAAACGATTAAAAAAAAATATTAAGATGCTTCACTGTGAATTCATATAAAATGGTAAAACACTAGAAAACCTGTTGTTTTTTTAAGTGTTTGTTTGGGAATCATCAATTTGATTATGTCCGTGGCTTTTAAAGGTTTGATAATATTATAAAAATTAATATTACAACCCCTTCCATATGTTATTTTAGCCTATAATTTGTAGTTTTTCAAAAGTAATTTCACAGATAAACAAACACATTTGAACTTAGCAAATCAACTTCTATTTTTTTCTTTTAGTCTAAAAAAAGCAAGAGAACAATATAGATAAACAACAGTCTTGTATGTGATTTTCTTTTTCCAATATACAAATTACCTTTTAAAAAAAAGACATATTGTTCACATTTACAAAGTCCAACAATTAGAGTCACTATAAAAACTAGGTTTCGGTTTTCTATGCTAAAAAACTTATTTTTAACCAAAAACACCTAGTTAAACACATTGATAAACTATTTATGGCCTCAAATGACCCAAAAAATAACTTAAAAACTTGAAGTCAACCCGAACCCCAAAATTTTCTTATAGGCATATCTACATTTTGAGGCAAGGAGAAGGAAAAGAAATGCGTTAATGAAATTTACTTCATCAAATGAAATTCATTAACACCATGATTGACCTTTTTATAACTGGAATTGGTATATATAATAAATTTTTCTCTTTATACTGAAATTCAATGACTCTCTTTCTCTTTCCTATCATAAAAAAAAACTTAAAAATAAGAAAAATAAATTTTAATGTTATAATTAAATCTCTAACAACTAAAAGGACTAATTAACCGATTAACTAAAAAGGATAGAGATCAAAGTAAATTTTTTGAATGAAATTCAAAGTCGCTATCTATTTTATCTGTCCTTTCATTTGGGTCTTTGTTTTTCAATTTGATTTTTTTTTAAAAAAAAAGAATACTAATTTAAACTTAAAAATAAAAAATGAAAATCAATAACCAAATTAAAAATATAAAGAAATTGATCATTTCAATCCATAGTAATTTGTGAGAAAATATAAAAATACAAATTGCATAATAAAAACACCTCACAAATTTAGATTTTTTATAATATAGATTAAAACAAGAGATCCTTTTAGTGAATAATGTAATTACAAAATTATTTTTCAGGTTACTTCATCTCTTATTTTTTATAGTACAAACAAAATTATACATTATTCTCTCTAAAAAAAAAAAAGGACAGGAGAATTTTGACATGAGAGTTTATAATAGTGAAAGATGAAAAGTTTTCTGCAGTATTCATTTCTCTTTTTCATGATTGCTACCTTGTCAACACTATACTTTTATATAGACAATTCTAACAATTAATTTTAAAGTATACTTTCTAATTTAAAAAGAAAACTCTATAGTTTTAAGGCACCCAACTTTCTATTCACTCCAAAAAAAAAAAAAAAGCCTTAAGGTAAAATTAAAATGGAAACCAAGACCGGAGAGAGTAATGATTTGTTTTGATCAGGTCATAAAAATCGAAAGTCATTCATTCAAAGTTCAGCCATCAAGAAAGAAATCAGCGAACATACATCTCCATTACAAACGATCCGAGACTCATTCT
>Ga0325411_1002521_pt1 | contig 20778 bp, 11 predicted proteins | sample PopdelMetagenome_13_FD_206181 | JGI IMG/M metagenome (GOLD analysis project Ga0325411, IMG submission 206181) | Populus deltoides microbial communities from Bellville, Georgia, United States - Xylem-PdIQD-R4 | ecosystem: Host-associated > Plants > Phyllosphere > Stem > Wood/Secondary xylem...
GATGTGGAATCGCTACTCGGTATGGCGGAGGTCTCTGCGCTCGAGACCAGCGTACCGGTTCGAAAGGGCCGTAACTTTTGATCCGACCGTTGGATCGCCCTCAAATTTTTACAGGAGTTTCCGGACGCCGTTTCCTCGCAGTAGCTGTGGAATCGCTACTCGGTGAGGCGGAGGTCTCTGCGCTCGAGACCAGCGTACCGGTTCGAAAGGGCCGTAACTTTTGATCCGACTGTTGGATCGCCCTCACATTTTTACAGGAGTTTCCGGACGCTGTTTTCCTCGCAGTAGCTGTGGAATCCCTACTCGGTGATGCAGAGGTCTCTACGCTCGAGACCAGCGTACCGATTCCAATGGGCCGTAACTTTTGATCCGACCGTTGGATCGCCCTCAAATTTTTACAGGAGTTTCCGGACGCTGTTTTCCTCACAGTAGATGTGGAATCGCTACTCGGTGATGCGGAGGTCTCTCCGCTCGAGACCAGCGTACCGGTTCCAATGGGCCGTAACTTTTGATCCGACCGTTGGATCGCCCTCAAATTTTTACAAGAGTTTCCGGACGCCGTTTTCCTCACAGTAGATGTGGAATCGCTACTCGGTGATGCGGAGGTCTCTACGCTTGAGACCAGCGTACCGGTTCCAATGGGCTGTAACTTTTGATCCGACCGTTGGATCGACCCCAAATTTTTACAGGAGTTTCCGAAACCTGTTTTCCGTAGAGTAGATGTGGAATCGCTGCTCGGTGAGGCGGAGGTATGGGCTCGAGACCAGCGTACCGGTTCGAAAGGGCCGCAACTTTTGAAACGGTAGTTGGATCGCCCTAAAATTTTTACAGGAGTTTCCGGATGCCGTTTTCCTCGCAGTAGCTGTGGAATCGCTACTCGGTGAGGCGTAGGTCTCTGCGTTCGAGACCAGCGTACCGGTTCGAAAGGGCCGTAACTTTTGATCCGACCGTTGGATCGCCCTCAAATTTTTACAGGAGTTTCCGGACGCCGTTTTCGTCGCAGTAGCTGTGGAATCGCTACTCGGTGATGCAGAGGTCTCTGCGCTCGAGACCAGCGTACCGGTTCCACTGGGCCGTAACTTTTGATCCGACCGTTTGATCGCCCTCAAATTTTTACAGGAGTTTCTTCAAATTTTCACAGGAGTTTCTGGACGCCGTTGTCCTTACAGTAGATGTGGAAGCGCTACTCTGTGTGGCGGAGGTCTCTGCGCTCGAGAGCAGCGTACCGGTTCGAAAGGGCCGTAACTTTTGATCCGACCGTTGGATCGCCCTCAAATTTTTAAAGGAGTTTCCGGACGCCGTTTTCCTCGCAGTAGATGTGGAATCGCTACTCGGTGAGGCGGAGGTCTCTGCTCTCGAGACTAGGTTACCGGTTCGAAAGGGCCTTAACTTTTGATCCGACCGTTGGATCGCTAACAAATTTTTACAGGAGTTTCCAAAACCTGTTTTCCGTAGAGTAGATGTGGAATCGCTGCTCGGTGAGGCGGAGGTCTCTGTGCTCGAGACCAGCGTACCGGTTCGAAAGGGCAGTAACTTTTGATCCGACCGTTGGATCGCCCTCAAATTTTTACAGGACATCCTCAATTTTTTACAGGAGTTTTTGGACGCCGTTTTCCTTACAGTAGATGTTGAAGCGCTACTCGGTGAGGCGAAGGTCTCTATGCTCGAGACCAGCGTATCGGTTCGAAAGGGCCGTAACTTTTGATCCGACCGTTGGATCGCCCTCAAATTTTTACAGGAGTTTCCGGACGCCGTTCTCCTTACTATAGATGTGGAATCGCTACTCGGTGAGGCGGATGTCTCTGCTCTCGAGTATAGGTTACCGATTCGAAAGGGCTGTATCTTTTGATCCCACCGTTGGATTGCCCACAAAGTTTTACAGGAGTTTCCGAAACCTATTTTCCGTACAGTAGATGTGGAATCGCTGCTAGTAGAGGCGGAGGTCTCTGCACTCGAGACCAGCGTACCGGTTCGAATGGGCCGTAACTTTTGATCCGACCGTTGGATCGCCTTCAAATTTATACAGGAGTTTCCGGACGCCATTTCCCTTACAGTAAATGTGGAATCGCTGCTCGGTGAGGCTTTCGTCTGTCCTCTCGAGTCTAGGTTACCAGTTCGAAAGGGCTGTAACTTTTTATCTGACCGTTGGATCGACCCCAAATTTTTACAGGAGTTTCCGAAACCTGTTTTCCGTAGAGTAGATGTGGAATCGCTGCTCGGTGAGGCGGAGGTATCAGGGCTCGAGACCAGCTTACCGGTTCGAAAGGGCCGCAACTTTTGATACGGTAGTTGGATCGCCCTAAAATTTTTACAGGAGTTTCCGGACGCCGTTTTCCTCGCAGTAGCTGTGGAATCGCTACTCGGTGAGGCGTAGGTCTCTGCGGTCGAGACCAGCATACCGGTTCGAAAGGGCCGTAACTTTTGATCCGACCGTTGGATCGCCCTCAAATTTTTACAGGAGTTTTCGGACGCCGTTTTCCTCGCAGTAGCTGTGGAATCGCTACTCGGTGATGCGGAGGTCTCTGCGCTCGAGACCAGCGTACCGGTTCCAATAGGCCGTAACTTTTGATCCGACCGTTGGATCGCCCTCAAATTTTTACAGGAGTTTCTTCAAATTTTCACAGGAGTTTCTGGACGCCGTTGTCCTTACAGTAGATGTGGAAGCGCTACTCGGTGTGGCGGAGGTCTCTGCGCTCGAGGCCAGCGTACCGGTTCGAAAGGGCCGTAACTTTTGATCCGACCGTTGGATCGCCCTTAAATTTTTAAAGGAGTTTCCGGACGCCGTTTTCCTCGCAGTAGATGTGGAATCGCTACTCGGTTAGGCGGACGTCTCTGCTCTCGAGACTAGGTTACCGGTTCGAAAGGGCCTTAACTTTTGATCCGACCGTTGGATCGCCAACAAATTTTTACAGGAGTTTTCGAAACCTGTTTTCCGTAGAGTAGATGTGGAATCGCTACTCGGTTAGGCGGAGGTCTCTGCGCTCGAGACCATTATACCGGTTCGAAAGGGCCCTAACTTTTGATCCGACGGTTGGATCGCCCTTAAGTTTTTACAGGAGTTTCCGGACGCTGTTTTCCTCGCATTAGATGTGGAATCGCTACTCGGTGAGGCGGAGGTCTCTAAGCTCGAGACCAGTGTCCCGGTTCCAATGGGTCGTATCTTTTGATCCGACCGTTGGATCGCCCTCAACTTTTTACAAGAGTTTCCGGACGCCGTTTTCCTCGCAATAGCTGTGGAATCGCTACTCGGTGAGGTGGAGGTCTCTGCGCTCGAGACCAGCGTACGGGTTCCAAGGGGCCGTAACTTTTGATCCGACTGTTGGATCACCCTCAAATTTGTACAGGAGTTTCCGGACGCCGTGTTCCTTGCAGTAGATGTGGAATCGCTACTCGGTGAGGCGGAGGTCTCTGTGCTCGAGACCAGCGTACCGGTTCGAAAGAGCAGTAACTTTTGATCCGACCGTTGGATCGCCCTCAAATTTTTACAGGACTTTCCTCAAATTTTTACAGGAGTTTCTGGACGCCGTTTTCCTTACAGTAGATGTTGAAGCGCTACTCGGTGAGGCGAAAGTCTCTATGCTCGAGACCAGCGTACCGGTTCGAAAGGGCCGTAACTTTTGATCCGATCGTTGGATCGCCCTCAAATTTTTACAGGAGTTTCCGGACGCCGTTCTCCTTACTATAGATGTGGAATCGCTACTCGGTGAGGCGGAGGTCTCTGCTCTCGAGTATAGGTCACCGGTTTGAAAGGGCTGTATCTTTTGATCCCGCCGTTGGATCGCCCACAAAGTTTTACAGGAGTTTCCGAAACCTGTTTTTCGTATAGTAGATGTGGAATCGCTACTAGTAGAGGCGGAGGTCTCTGCGCTCGAGACCAGCGTACCGGTTTGAAAGGGCCGTAACTTTTGATACGGTAGTTGGATCGCCCTAAAATTTTCACAGGAGTTTCCGGACGCCATTGTCCTTGCAGTAGATGTGGAAGCGCTACTCGGTGAGGCAGAGGTCTGTGCTCTCGAGACTAGGTTACCGGTTCGAAAGGGCCGTAACTTTTTATCCGACCGTTGGATCGACCCCAAATTTTTACAGGAGTTTCCGAAACCTGTTTTCCGTAGAGTAGATGTGGAATCGCTACTCGGTGAGGCGGAGGTCTCAGGGCTCGAGACCAGCGTACCGGTTTGAAATGGCCGCAACTTTTGATACGGTAGTTGGATCGCCCTAAAATTTTTACAGGAGTTTCCGGACGCCGTTTTCCTCGCAATAGATGTGGAATCGCTACTCGGTGAGGCGGAGGTCTCTGAGCTCGAGACCAGCGTACCGGTTCGAAAGGGCTGTAACTTTTGATACTGTAGTTGGATCGCCCTAAAATTTTCACAGGAGTTTCCGGACGCCGTTGTCCTTACAGTAGATGTGGAAGCGCTACTCGGTGAGGCGGAGGTCTCTGCGCCCTAGACCAGCGTACCGGTTCGAAAGGGTCGTAACTTTTGATTCGACCGTTGGATCGCCCTCAAATTTTTATAGGAGTTTCCGGACGCCGTTTTCCTTACAGTAGATGTGGAATCGCTACTCGGTGAGGTGTAGGTCTCTGCTCTCGAGTCTAGGTTACCCGTTCGAAAGGGCCGTAGTTTTTGATCTGACCGTTGGATCGCCCTCAAATTTTTACAGGAGTTTCCGAAACCTATTTTCCGTAGAGTAGATGTCGAATCGCTACTCGGGGAGGCGGAGGTCTCAGGGCTCGAGACCAGCGTACCGGTTCGAAAGGGCCGTAACTTTTGATCCAACCGTTAGATCGCCCTCAAATATTTAGAGGAGTTTCGGACGCCGTTTTCCTTACAGTAGATGTGGAAGCGCTACTCGGTGAGGTGGAGGTCTCTGCGCCCTAGACCAGCGTACCAGTTCGAAAGGGTCGAAACTTTTGATCCGACCGTTGGATCGCCCTCAAATTTTTATAGGAGTTTCCGGACCCCGTTTTCCTTACAGTAGATGTGGAATCGCTACTCGGTGAGGCGTAGGTCTCTGCTCTTGAGTCTAGGTTACCGGTTCAAAAGGGCCGTAACTTTTGATCCGACCGTTGGATCGCCCTCAAATTTATACAGGAGTTTCCGGACGCCGTTGTCCTTGCAGTAGATGTGGAATCGCTACTCGGTGAGGTGGAGGTCTCTGCACTCGAGACCAGAGTACCGGTTCGAAAGGGCCGTAACTTTAGATCTGACTGTTGGATCGCCCTCAAATTTATACAGGAGTTTTCGGACGCCGTTTTCCTTGCAGTAGATGTGGAATCGCTACTCTGTGAGGCGGAGGTCTCTGCTCTCGAGTCGAGGTTACCGGTTCGAAAGGGCCGTAATTTTTGATCCGACCGTTGGATCGCCCTCAAATTTTTACAGGAGTTTCCGGACGCCGTTTTACTTGCAGTATATGTGGAATCGCTTCTCGGTGAGGCGGAGGTCTCTGCGCTCTAGAGCAGCGTACCGGTTCGAAAGGGCCGTAACTTTTGATCCCACCGTTGGATCGCCCACAAATTTTTACAGGAGTTTCCGAAACCTGTTTTTCATAGAGTAGATGTGGAGTCGCTACTCTGTGAGGCGAAGGTCTCAGGGCTCGAGACGAGCGTATCAGTTCGAAAGGGCTGTAACTTTTGATCCGACGGTTGGATCGCCCTCAAATTTATACAGGAGTTTCCGGACGCCGTTTCCCTTACAGTAAATGTGGAATCGCTACTCGGTGAGGCTTTCGTCTGTGCTCTCGAGTCTAGGTTACCGGTTCAAAAGGGCCGTAACTTTTGATCCCACCTTTGGATCGCCCTCAAATTTTTACAGGAGTTTACAAAACCTGTTTTTCATAGAGTAGATGTGGAGTCGCTACTCTGTGAGGCGAAGGTCTCAGGGCTCGAGACGAGCGTATCAGTTCGAAAGGGCTGTAACTTTTGATCCGACGGTTGGATCGTCCTCAAATTTATACAGGAGTTTCCAGACGCCGTTGTCCTTGCAGTAGATGTGGAATCACTACTCGATGAGGCGGAGATCTCTGCGCCCGAGACCAGCGTACCGGTTGGAAAAGGCCGTAACTTTTGATCCAACCGTTGGATCGCCCTCAAATTTTTACAGGAGTTTCCGGACGCCATTTTCCTCGCAGTAGATGTGGAATCGCTACTCGATGAGGCGGATGTCTCTACGCTCGAGACCAGCGTACCGGTTCCAGTGGGCGGTAACTTTTGATCCGACCGTTGGATCGCCCTCAAATTTTTACAGGAGTTTCCGGACGCCGTTTTCCTCGCAATAGATGTGGAATCGCTACTCGGCGAGGCGGAGGTCTCTGCGCTCGCGACCAGCGTACGATTCGAAAGGGCCGTAGCTTTTGATCCGATAGTTGGATCACCATCAAATTTTTACAGGAGTTTCCGGACGCCGGTTTTCTCGCAGTAGATGTGGAAGCGCTACTCGGTGAGGCGGAGGTCTCTGCGCTCGAGACCAGCGTACCGGTTCGAAAGGGCCGTAACTTTTGATCTGACCGTTGGATCGCCCTCAAATTTTTAGAGGAGTTTCGGACGCCATTTTCCTTACAGTAGATGTGGAAGCGATACTCGGTGAGGCGGAGGTCTTTGCGCACGAGACCAGCGTACCGGATCGAAAGGGACGTAACTTTTGATCAGACCTTTGGATCGCCCTCAAATTTTTAGAGGAGATTCCGGACGCCGTTTTCCTTACAGTAGATGTGGAAGCGCTACTCGGTGAGGCGGAGGTCTCTGCGCCCTAGACCAGCGTACCGGTTCGAAAGGGCCGTAACTTTTGATCCGACCGTTGGATCGCCCTCAAATTTATACAGAAGTTTCCGAAACCTGTTTTTCATAGAGTAGATGTGGAGTCGCTACTCGGTGAGGCGGAGGTCTCAGGGCTCGAGACCAGCGTACCGGTTCGAAAGGGCTGTAACTTTTTATCCGACGGTTGGATCGCCCTCAAATTTATACAGGAGTTTCCGGACGCCGTTTCCCTTACAGTAAATGTGGAATCGCTACTCGGTGAGGCTTTCGTCTGTGCTCTCGAGTCTAGGTTACCAGTTCGAAAGGGCCGTAACTTTTGATTCCACCGTTGGATCGCCCACAAGTTTTTACAGGAGTTTACGAAACCTGTTTTTCATAGAGTAGATGTGGAGTCGCTACTCGGTGAGGCGGAGGTCTTAGGGCTCGAGACCAGCGTACCGGTTCGAAAGGGCCGTAACTTTTGATCCGACCGTTGGATCGCCCTTAAATTTATACAGGAGTTTCCTGACGCCGTTGTCCTTGCAGTAGATGTGGAATCACTACTCGGTGAGGCGGAGATCTCAGGGCTCGAGACCAGCGTACCGGTTCGAAAGGGCCGTAACTTTGATCCGACCGTTGGATTGCCCTCAAATTTATACAGGAGTTTCGGACGCCGTTTTCCTTGCATTAGATGTGGATTCGCTACTCGGTGGGGCGAAGGTCTCTGCTCTCGAGTCCAGTGTACCGGTTCGAAAAGACCGTAACTTTTGATCCGATAGTTGGATCGCCCTAAAATGTTTACAGGAGTTTGCGGACGCCATTTTCCTAGCAGTAGATGTGAAATCACTACTCGGTGAGGCGGAGGTCTCTACGCTCGAGACGAGCGTACCGGTTCGAAAGGGCCGTAACTTTTGATCCGACCGTTGGATAGCCCTCAAATTTATACAGGAGTTTACGGACGCCGTTTTCCTTGCAGTAGATGTGGATTCGCTACTCGGTGAGGCGGAGGTCTCATGGCCCGAGACCAGCGTACCGGTTCGAAAGGGCCGTAACTTTGATCCGACCGTTGGATTGCCCTCAAATTTATACAGGAGTTTTCGGACGCCATTTTCCTTGCATTAGATGTGGATTCGCTACTCGGTGGGGCGGAGGTCTCTGCTCTCGAGTCGAGTGTACCGGTTCGAAAAGACCGTAACTTTTGATCCGATAGTTGGATCGCCCTAAAATGTTTACAGGAGTTTGCGGACGCCATTTTCCTAGCAGTAGATGTGAAATCACTACTCGGTGAGGCGGAGGTCTCTACGCTCGAGACGAGCGTACCGGTTCGAAAGGGCCGTAACTTTTGATCCGACCGTTGGATAGCCCTCAAATTTATACAGGAGTTTACGGACGCCGTTTTCCTTGCAGTAGATGTGGATTCGCTACTCGGTGAGGCGGAGGTCTCATGGCCCGAGACCAGCGTACCGGTTCGAAAGGGCCGTAACTTTGATCCGACCGTTGGATTGCCCTCAAATTTATACAGGAGTTTTCGGACGCCATTTTCCTTGCATTAGATGTGGATTCGCTACTCGGTGGGGCGGAGGTCTCTGCTCTCGAGTCGAGTGTACCGGTTCGAAAAGACCGTAACTTTTGATCCGATAGTTGGATCGCCCTAAAATATTTACAGGAGTTTGCGGACGCCGTTTTCCTAGCAGTAGATGTGGAATCGCTACTCGGTGAGGCGGAGGTCTACTCTAGAGACCAGCGTACCGGTTCGAAAGGGCCGTAACTTTTGATCCGACCGTTGGATTGCCCTCAAATTTATACAGGAGTTTATGGACGCCGTTTTCCTTGCAGTAGATGTGGAATCGCTACTCGGTGAGGCGGAGGTCTCTGCGCTCGAGTCCAGCGTACCGGTTCGAAAGGGCCGTAACTTTTGATCCGATAGTTGGATCGCCCTCAAATTTTTACAGGAGTTTCCAGACGCCGTTTTTCTTGCAGTAGATGTGGAAGCGCTACTCGGTGAGGCGGAGGTCTCTGCGCTCGAGACCAGCGTACCGGTTCGAAAGGGCCGTAACTTTTGATCCGAGCATTGGATCGCCCTCAAATTTTTACAGGAGTTTCCGGACGCCGTTTTCCATGCAGTAGATGTGGAATCGCTACTCGGTGAGGTGGAGGTCTCTGCGCTCGAGACCAGCGTACCGGTTCGAAAGGGCCGTAACTTTTGATCCGATAGTTGGATCGCCCTCAAATTTTTACAGGAGTTTCCGGACGCCGTTTTTCTCGCAGTAGATGTGGAAGCGCTACTCGGTGAGGCGGAGGTCTCTGCGCACGAGACCAGCGTACCGGATCGAAAGGTACGTAACTTTTGATCAGACCGTTGGATCGCCCTCAATTTTTTAGAGGAGATTCCGGAGGCTGTTTCCCTTGGAGTAGATGTTGAATCGCTACTCGGTGAGGCGGAGGTCTCTTCGCTAGAGACGAGAGTACCAGTTCGAAAGGGCCGTAACTTTTAATCCGACCGTTGGATCGCCCTCAAATTTTTACAGGAGTTCCAGAAACCTGTTTTCTGTAGAGTAGATGTGGAATCGCTACTCGATGAGGCGGAGGTCTCTACGCTCGAGACCAGCGTACCGGTTCGAAAGGGCCGTAACTTTGATCCGACCGTTGGATTGCCCTCAAATTTATACAGGAGTTTTCGGACGCCGTTTTCCTTGCATTAGATGTGGATTCGCTACTCGGTGGGGCGGAGGTCTCTGCTCTCGAGTCCAGTGTACCGGTTCGAAAAGGCCGTAACTTTTGATCCGATAGTTGGATCGCCTAAAATGTTTATAGGAGTTTGCGGACGCCGTTTTCCTAGCAGTAGATGTGGAATCGCTATTCGGTGAGGCGGAGGTCTCTGTGCTCGAGACCAGCGTACCGGTTCGAAACGGCCGTAAGTTTTGATCCGATAGTTGGATCGCCCTAAAATTTTTACAGGTGTTTCCGGACGCCGTTTCCTTGCAGTAGATAATCGCTACTCGGTGAGGCGGAAGTCTCTGCGCTCGAGACCACCGTACCGGTTCGAAAGGGCCGCAACTTTTGATCCTATAGTTGGATCGCCTTCAAATTTTTACAGGAGTTTCCGGACGCCGTTTTTCTCGCAGTAGATGTGGAAGCGCTACTCGGTGAGGCGGAGGTCTCTGCGCTCGAGACCAACATACCGGTTCGAAAGGGCCGTAACTTTTGATCCGAGCGTTGGATCGCCCTCAAATTTTTACAGGAGTTTCCGGACGCCTTTTTCCTTGCAGTAGATGTGGAATTGCTACTCAGTGAGGCGGAGGTCTCTGTGCTAGAGACCAGCGTACCGGTTCGAAAAGGCTGGAACTTTTGATCCGATAGTTGGATCACCCTAAAATTTTTACAGGTGTTTCCGGACGCCGTTTCCTTTCAGTAGATGTGGAATCGCTACTGGGTGAGGTGGAGGTCTCTGCGCTCGAGACCAGCGTACCGGTTCAAAAGGGCCGTAACTTTTGATCCGACCATTGGACGCTGTTTTCGTTCTAGTAGATGTGGAATCGCTACTCAGTGCGACGGAGGTCTCTGCGCTCGAGTCCAGTGTACCGGTTCGAAAGGGCCGTAACTTTTGATCCGACCGTTGGATTGCCCTCAAATTTATACAGGAGTTTTCGGACGCTGTTTTCCTTGCATTAGATGTTGATTCGCTACTCGGTGGGGCGGAGGTCTCTGCTATCGAGTCCAGTGTACCGGTTCGAAAAGACCGTAACTTTTGATCCGATAGTTGGATCGCCCTAAAATGTTTACAGGAGTTTGCGGACGCCGTTTTCCTAGTAGTAGATGTGGAATCGCTACTCGGTGAGGCGGAGGTCTCTACGCGCAAGACCAGCGTACCGGTTCGAAAGGGCCGTAACTTTTGATCCGACCGTTGGATTGCCCTCAAATTTATACAGGAGTTTACGGACGCCGTTTTCCATGCAGTAGATGTGGAATCGCTACTCCGTGAGCGGAGGTCTCTATGCTCGAGACCAGCGTACCGGTTCGAAAAGGCCGTAACTTTTGATCCGATAGTTGGATTGCCCTAAAATTTTTACAGGTGTTTCTGGACGCCGTTTCCTTGCAGTAGATGTGGAATCGCTACTCGGTGAGGTGGAGGTCTCTGCGCTCGAGACTAGCGTACCGGTTCGAAAGGGCCGTAACTTTTAATCCGATAGTTGGATCGCCCTCAAATTTTTACAGGAGTTTTCGGACGTTGTTTTTCTCGCAGTAGATGTGGAAGCGCTACTCGGTGAGGCGGAGGTCTCTGCGCTCGAGACCAGCGTACCGGTTCGAAAGGGCCGTAACTTTTGATCCGACCGTTGCATCACCCTCAAATTTTACAGGAGTTTCCGGACGCCGTTTTCCAAGCATTAGATGTGGAATCACTACTCGGTGAGCCTGAGGTCTCTGCGCTCGAGACCAGCGTACCGGATCGAAAGGGACGTAACTTTTGATCAGACCGTTGGATCGCCCTCAAATTTTTAGAGGAGATTCCGGAGGCTGTTTTCCTTGGAGTAGATGTTGAATCGCTACTCGGTGAGGCGGAGGTCTCTGCGCTAGAGATGAGAGTACCGGTTCCAAAGGGCAGTAACTTTTGATCCGACCGTTGCATCGCCGTCAAATTTTTACAGGTGTTCCAGAAACCTGTTTTCCGTAGAGTAGATGTCGAATCGCTACTCGGTGAGGCAGAGGTCTCGGCGCTCTATACCAGCGAACCGGTTCGAAAGGGCCATAACTTTTGATCTGACCGTTGGATCACCCTCAAATTTTACAGGAGTTTCCGGACACCGTTTTCCATTCATTAGATGTGGAATCACTACTCGGTGAGCCTGAGGTCTCTGCGCTCGAGACAAGCGTACCGGTTCGAAAGGGCCGTAACTTTTGATCCGACCGTTGGATCGCCCTCAAATTTTTTAAGGAGTTTCCGGACGCTGTTTTCCTGCAGTAGATGTGGAATCGCAACTCGGCGAGGCGGAGGTCTCTGCGCTAGAGACAAGAATACCGGTTCCAAAGGGCCGTAACTAGTGATCCAACCGTTGGATCGCCCTCAAATTGTTACAGGAGTTCCAGAAACTTGTTTTCCGTAGAGTAGATGTGGAATCGCTAATCGGTGAGACGGAGGTCTCAGCGCTCTAGACCAGCTTACCGGTTCGAAAGGGCCGTTACTTTTGATCTGACTGTTGGATCGCCTCAAATTTTTACAGGAGATTTCGGACGTCGTTTTCCTTGCAGTAGAAGTGGAATCGCTACTCGGTGAAGCGGAGCTCTCTTCGCTAGAAACGAGAGTACCGGTTCGAAAGGGCCGTAACTTTTGATCCGATAGTTGGATTGCCCTCAAATTTTCACAGGAGTTTCTGGACGCCGTTTTCCTTGCAGTAGATGTGGAATTGCTACTCGGTGAGGCGGAGGTCTCAGCGCTCTAGACCAGCGTACCGGTTCGAAAGGGCCGTAACTTTTGATCCGACAGTTGGATCGCCCTCAAATTTTTACAGGAGTTTCCGCACGCCGTTTTCCTTGCAGTAGATGTGGAATCGCTACTCGGTGAGCGGAGGTGTCTGCGCTAGAGACGTGAATACCGGTTCCAAAGGGCCGTAACTTTTGATCCGACCGTTGGATCGCACTCAAATTGTTACAGGAGTTCCAGAAACTTGTTTTCCGTAGAGTAGATTCGGAATCGCTACTCGGTGAGGCGGAGGTCTCAGCGCTCTAGACCAGCGTACCGGTTCGAAAGGGACGTTACTTTTGATCGGACTGTTGGATCGCCTCAAATTTTTACAGGAGACTCCGGACGCCGTTTTCCTTGCAGTAGAAGTGGAATCGCTACTCGGTGAAGTAGAGCTCTCTTCGCTAGAAACGAGAGTACCGGTTCAAAAGGGCCGTAGCTTTTGATCCGATCGTTGGATCGCCTTCAAATTTTTTCAGGAGTTTCCGGACGTCGTTGTCCTTGCAGTAGATATGGAATCGCTAGTCGGTGAGGCGGATGTCTCTGCGCTCCAGACCAGCGTACCGGTTCGAAAGGGCCGTACCTTTTGATCCGACCGTTGGATCGCCCTCAAATTTTTACAGGAGTTTGCGGACACCTTTTTCCTTACAGTAGATGTGGAATCGCTACTCGGTGAGGCGGAGGTCTGTGCGCTAGAGACGAGAATACCGGTTCTAAAGGGCCGTAGCTTTTGATCCGACCGTTGGATCGCCTTCAAATTTTTTCAAGAGTTTCCGGACGTCGTTTTTCTTGCAGTAGATGTGGAATCGCTAGTCGGTGAGGCGGATGTCTCTGCGCTCCAGACCAGCGTACCGGTTTGAAAGGGCCGTAACTTTTGATCCGACCGTTGGATCGCCTTCAAATTTTTACGGGAGTTTTCGGACGCCGTTTTCCTTGCAGTAGATGTGGAATCGCTACTCGGTGAGGCGGAGGTCTCAGTGCTCTAGACCAGCGTACCGGTTCGAAAGGGCCGTAACTTTTGATCCGACCGTTGGATCGCCCACAAATTTTTTAAGGAGTTTCCATACGCCGTTTTCCTTGCAGTAGATGTGGAATCGCTACTCGGTGAGGCGGAGGTCTCTGCGCTAGAGACGAGAATACCGGTTCCAAAGGGTCGTAACTTTTGATCTGACCGTTGGATCGCCCTCAAATTGTTACAGGAGTTCCAGAAACTTGTTTTCTGTAGAGTAGATGTGGAATCGCTACTCGGTGAGGCGGAGGTCTCAGCGCTCTAGACCAGCGTACCGGTTCGAAAGGGCCGTTACTTTTGATCTGACTGTTGGATCGCCTTTAATTTTTACAGGAGACTCCGGACGCCGTTTTCCTTGCAGTAGAAGTGGAATCGCTACTCGGTAAAGCGGAGCTCTCTTCGCTAGAAACGAGAGTACCGGTTCAAAAGGGCCGTAGGTTTTGATCCGACCGTTGGATCGCCTTCAAATTTTTTCAGGAGTTTCTGGACGCCGTTTTCCTTGCAGTAGATGTGGAATCGCTAGTCGGTGAGGCGGAGGTCTCTTCGCTAGAAACGAGCGTACCGGTTCGAAAGGGCCGTCACTTTTAATCTGACCGTTGGATCGCCCTTAAATTTTTACAGGAGTTTCGGACATCGTTTTCCTTTTGGTAGATGTGGAATCGCTGCTTGGTGAGGCGGAGCTCTCTGTTCTCGAGACCAGGTTACCGGTTCGAATGGGCCGTAACTTTTGATCAGACCGTTGGATCGCCCTCAACTTTTTACAGGAGTTTCCGGACGCCGTTTTCCACGTAGTAGATGTGGAATCGCTCCTCGGTGAGGCAGAGGTCTCAGCGCTCTAGACCAGCGTACCGGTTCGAAAGGGTCGTAACTTTTGATCCGACCGTTGGATCGCCCTCAAGTTTTTACAGGAGTTTCCGGACGCCGTTTTCCTTGCACTAGATATGGAATCGCTACTCGGTGAGGCGGAGATCTCAGCGCTCTAGACTAGCGTACTGGTTCGAAAGGCCTGTAACTTTAGATCCGACCGTTGGATCGCCCTCAAATTTTTACAGGAGTTTCCAGACGCTGTTTTCCTTGCAGTAGATGTGGAATCGCTAGTCGGTGAGGCGGATCTCTCTGCGCTCCAGACCAGCGTACCGGTTCGAAAGGGCCAAAACTTTTGATCCGACCGTTGGATCGCCCTTAAATTTTTACAGGAGTTCTAGAAACTTGTTTTTCCATAGAGTAGATGTGGAATCGTTACTCGATGAGGCGGAGCTCTCGGCGCTCCAGACCAGCGTACCGGTTCGAAACGGCTGTAACTTTTGATCCGACCGTTGGATCGCCCTCAAATTTTTACAGGAGTTTGTGGACGCCATTTTCCTTGTAGTAGATGTGGAATCGCTACTCGGTGAGGCGGAGGTCTCAGCGCTCTAGACTAGCGTACCGGTTCGAAAGGGCCGTAACTTTTGATCCGACCGTTGGATCGCCCTTAAATTTTTACAGGAGTTTCCGGATGCCGTTTTCCTTCCAGTAGATGTGGAATCGCTACTCGGTGAGGCGGCGGTCTCTTCGCTAGAGACGAGAGTGCTGGTTCCAAAGGGCCGTAACTTTTGATCCGACCGTTGGATCGCCCTAAAATTTTTACAGGAGTTCTAGAAACTTGTTTTTCCATAGAGTAGATGTGGAATCGTTATTTGGTGAGGCGGATCTCTCAGCGCTCTAGACCAGCGTACCGGTTAGAAAGGGCCGTAACTTTTGATCCGACCTTTGGAACGCCCTCAAATTTTTACAGGAGATTCTGAAGGCTGTTTTCCTTAGAGTGGATGTGGAATCGCTACTCGGTGAAGCGGAGGTCTCTTCGCTAGAGACGAGAGTACCGGTTCAAAGGGGCCGTAACTTTTGATCCGACCGTTGGAATCGCTACTCGGTGAGGCAGAGGTCTCTTCGCTAGAGACAAGAGTACCGGAAACCTGTTTTCCGTAGAGTAGATGTGGAATCGCTACTCGGTGAGGCGAAGGTCTCAGCGCTCTAGACCAACGTACCGGTTCGAAAAGGCTGTAACTTTTGATCCGACCGTTGGATCGCCCTCAAATTGTTACAGGAGTTCCAGAAACTTGTTTTCCGTAGAGTAGATGTGGAATCGCTACTCGGTGAGGCGGAGGTCTCAGCGCTCTAGACCAGCGTACCGGTTCGAAACGGCTGTTACTTTTGATCTGACTGTTGTATCGCCTCAAATTTTTACAGGAGATTCCGGACGTCGTTTTCCTTGTAGTAGAAGTGGAATCGCTACTCGGTGACGCGGAGCTCTCTTCGCTAGAAACGAGAGTACCGGTTCAAATGGGCCGTAACTTTTGATCCAACCGTTGGATCGCCTTCAAACTTTTACGGGAGTTTCCGGACGCCGTTTTCCTTGCAGTAGATGTGGAATTTCTACTCGGTGAGGCGGAGGTCTATGCGCTAGAGACGAGAATACCGGTTCCAAAGGGCCGTAACTTTTGATCTGACCGTTGGATCGCCCTCAAATTGTTACAGGAGTTCCAGAAACTTGTTTTCTGTAGAGTAGATGTGGAATCGCTACTCAGTGAGGCGGAGGTCTCAGCGCTCTAGACCAGCGTACCGGTTCGAAAGGGCCGTTACTTTTGATCTGACTGTTGGATCGCCTCAAATTTTTACAGGAGACTCCGGACGACGTTTTCCTTGCCGTAGAAGTGGAATCGCTACTCGGTAAAGCGGAGCTCTCTTCGCTAGAAACGAGAGTACCGGTTCAAAAGGGCCGTAGCTTTTGATCCGACCGTTGGATCGCCTTCAAATTTTTTCAGGAGTTTCTGAACGCCGTTTTCCTTGCAGTAGATGTGGAATCGCTAGTCGGTGAGGCGGAGGTCTCTTCGTTAGAAACTAGGGTACCGGTTCGAAAGCGCCGTAACTTTTGATCCGACCGTGGATGGCCATCAAATTTTTACAGGAGTTTCCGGACGCCGTTTTCCTGCAGTAGATGTGGAATCGCTACTCCGTGAGGCGGAGGTCTCTTCGCTAGGGACGAGAGTACAGGTTCCAAAGGGCCGTCACTTTTGATCTGACCGTTGGATCGCCCTTAAATTTTTACAGGAGTTTCGGACACCGTTTTCCTTTTAGTAGATGTGGAATCGCTGCTTGGTTAGGCGAGGTCTCTGTTCTCGAGACCAGGTTACCGGTTCGAATGGGCCGTAACTTTTGCTAAGACCGTTGGATCGCCCTCAACTTTTTACAGGAGTTTCCGGACGCTGTTTTCCACACAGTAGATGTGGAATCGCTACTCGGTGAGGCGGAGGTCTCAGCGCTCTAGACTAGCGTACCGGTTCGAAAGGGCCGTAACTTTTGATCCGACCGTTGGATCGCCCTCAAATTTTTACAGGAGTTTTCGGATGCCGTTTTCCTGCAGTAGATGTGGAATCGCTACTCGGTGAGGCGGAGGTCTCTTCGCTAGAGACGTGAGTACCGGTTCCAAAGGGCCGTCACTTTTTGATCTGACCGTTGGATGTTTCGGACACCGTTTTCCTTTTAGTAGATGTGGAATCGCTACTCGATGAGGCGGAGGTCTCTGCTCTCGAGACTAGGTTACCGGTTCGAATGGGCCGTAACTTTTGATCAGACCATTGGATCGCCCTCAACCTTTTACAGGAGTTTCCGGACACCGTTTTCCACGAAATAGATGTGGAATCGCTACTCGGTGAGGCGGAGGTCTCAACGCTCTAGACCAGCGTACCGGTTCGAAAGGGACGTAACTTTTGATCCGACCGTTGGATCGCCCTCAAATTTTTACAGGAGTTTCCGGACGCCGTTTTCCTTGTACTAGATGCGGAATCGCTACTCGGTGAGGCAGAGATCTCAGCGCTCTAGACCAGCGTACCGGTTCGAAAGGCCCGTAACTTTTGATCCGACCGTTGGATCGCCCTCAAATTTTTATAGGAGTTTCCGGACGCCGTTTTCCTTGCAGTAGATGTGGAATCGCTACTCGATGAGGCGGAGGTCTCAGCGCTCTAGACCAGCGTACCGGTTCGAAAGGGCCGTAACTTTTGATCCGACCGTTGGATCGCCCTCAAATTTTTAGAAGAGTCTCGGGACGCCATTTTCCTTGCAGTAGATGTGGAATCGCTACTCGGTGAGGTGGAGGTCTCAGCGCTCTAGACCAGCATACCGGTTTGAAAGGGCCGTAACTTTTGATCCGACCGTTGGATCGCCCTTAAATTTTTACAGGAGTTTCCGGACGCCGTTTTCCTTACAGTAGATGTGGAATCGCTACTCGGTGAGGCGGCGGTCTCTTCGCTAGAGACGAGAGTGCTGGTTCCAAAGGGTCGTAACTTTTGATCCGACCGTTGGATCGCCCTAAAATTTTTACAGGAGTTCCAGAAACTTGTTTTTCCGTAGAGTAGATGTGGAATCGTTACTCGGTGAGGCAGAGCTCTCAGCGCTCTAGACCAGCGTACCGGTTCGAAAGGGCCGTAACTTTTGATCCGACCTTTGGAACGCCCTCAAATTTTTACAGGAGATTCTGAAGGCTGTTTTCCTTAGAGTAGATGTGGAATCGCTACTCGGTGAGGCGGAGGTCTCTTCGCTAGAGACGGGAGTACCGATTCCAAAGGGCCGTAACTTTTGATCCGACCGTTGGATCGCCCTCAACTTTTTACAGGAGTTTTCGGACGACGTTTTCCACGCAGTAGATGTGGAATCGCTACTCGGTGAGGCGGAGGTCTCTTCGGTAGAAACGAGAGTACCGGTTCCAAAGGGCCGTATTTTTGATCCGACCGTTGGATCGCCCTCAAATTTTTACAGGAGTTTCTGGACGCCGTTTTCCTTGCTGTAGATGTGGAATCCCTACTCGGTGAGGCGGAGGTCTCTTCGCTAGAGACGGGAGTACCGATTCCAAAGGGCCGTAACTTTTGATCAGACCGTTGGATCGCCCTCAAATTTTTACAGGAGTTTCTGGACGCCGTTTTCATTGTAGTAGATGTGGAATCCCTACTCGGTGAGGCGGAGGTCTCTGCGCTCGAGACCAGCGTACAGGTTCGAAAGGGCCGTAACTTTTGTTCCGACCGTTTGATCGCCCTCAAATTTTTACAGGAGTTTCCGGACGCCGTTTTCCTTGCAGTAGATGTGGAATCGCTACTCGATGAGTTGGAGGTCTCTTCGCTAGAGACGAGAGTACCGGCTCAGAAGGGCCGTAACTTTTGATCCGACCGTTGGATCGCCCTCAAATTTTTACTGAAGTTTATGGACGCCGTTTTCGTTACAGCTGATGTGGAATCGCTACTCGTTGAGGCGGAGGACTCTTCGCTAGAGACGACAGTACCGTTCGAAAGGGCCGTAACTTTTGATCCGACCGTTGGATCGCCCTCAAATTTTTACATGAGTTTCCGAAACCTGTTTTCCTTGGAGTGGATGTGGAATCACTACTCGGTGAGGCGGAGGTCAAAGCGCTCTAGACCAGCGTACCGGTTCGAAGGGGCCGTAACTTTTGATGCGACCGTTGGATCACCCTCAAATTTTTACAGGAGTTTCGGACACAGTTTTCCTTGCAGTAGATGTGGAATCCCTACTCGGTGAGGCGGAGGTCTCTGAGCTCGAGACCAGCGTACAGGTTCTAAAGGGCCGTAACTTTTGATTCGACCGTTGGATCGCCCTCAAATTTTTACAGGAGTTTCCGGAGGCCGTTTCCCTTGCAGTAGATGCAGAATCGCTACTGGGTGAGGCAGAGGTCTCTTCGCTCGAGACCAGCATACCCGTTCCAAAGGGCCGTAACCTTTGATCCGATAGTTGAATCGCCCTAAAATTTTTACAGGAGATTCCGGAGGCCATTTGCCTTGGAGTAGATGTGGAATCGATACTCGGTGAGTCAGAGGTCTCTTCGCTAGATTCGAGAGTACTGGTTCGAAAGGGCCATAACTTTTGATCCGACCGTTGGATCGCCCTTCAATTTTTACTGGAGTTTCCAGAAGCTGTTTTCCTTGGAGTAGATGTGGAATCGCTACTCGGTGAGGCAGAGGTCTCTCCGCTAGAGACTAGAGTACCGGTTCGAAAGGGACCTAACTTTTGATCCGACCGTTGGATCGCCCTCTATTTTTTACAGGAGATTCCGGAGGCCGTTTTCTTTGGAGTACATGTGGAATCGCTACTCGGTGAGGCGGATGTCTCTTCGCTAGAGACGAGAGTATCGGTTCCAAAAGGCAGTAACTTTTGATGCGACCGTAGGATCGCCCTCAAATATTTACAGGAGTTTCGGACACAGTTTTCCTTTCAGTAGATATGGAAGCGCTACTCGGTGAGGCGGAGGTCTCTGCTTTCGAGACCGGGTTACCGGTTCGAAAGGGCCGTAACTTTTGATCAGACCGTTGTATCGCCCTCAACTTTTTACTGAAGTTTCCGGACGCCGTTTTCCTTGCAGTAGATGTGGAATCGCTACTCGGTGAGGCGGAGGTCTCAGCGCTCTAGACCAGCGTACCGGTTCGAAAGGGCCGTAACTTTTCATCCGACCGTTGGATCGCCCTCAAATTTTTACAGGAGTTTCGGACGCCGTTTTCCTGCAGTAGATGTGGAATCCCTACTCGGTGAGGCGGAGGTCTCTACGCTAAAGGCGAGAGTATCGTTTCAAAGGGCCATAACTTTTGATCCGACCGTTGGATCGCCCTCAAATATTTACAGGAGTTTCCGGACGCCGTTTTCCTTCAAAGTAGATGTGGAATCGCTACTCGGTGAGGCGGAGGTCTCTGCGCTCGAGACCAGCGTACTGGTTCGAAAGGGCCGTAACTTTTGTTCCGACTGTTTGTTCGCCCTCAAATTTTTACAGGAGTTTTCGGACGCTGTTTTCCTTGCAGTAGATGTGGAATCGCTACTCGGTGAGGCGTAGGTCTCTGCGCTCGAGACTAGAGTACCGGTTCCAAAGGGCCGTAACTTTTGGTCCGATCGTTGGATCGCCCTCAAATTTTACAGGAGTTCCAAAACCTGTTTTCCGTAGAGTAGATGTGGAATCGCTACTTGATGAGGCGGAGGGCTCAACGCTCTAGACCAGCGTACCGGTTCCAACGGGCCGTAACTTTTGATCCGACAGTTGGATCGCTCTGAAATTTTTACAGGAGTTTCCAGACGCCGTTTTCCTTGGAGTAGATGTGGAACCGCTACTCGGTGAGGCGGACGTCTCTTCGCTAGAGACGAGAGTACCTGTTCAAAAGGGCCGTAACTTTTGATCGGACCGTTGGATCGCCCTCAAATTTTTACAGGAGATTCCGGAGGCCGTTTCCCTTGGAGTAGATGTGGAATCTCTACTCGGTGAGGCGGAGGTCTCCGCGCTCAAGACCACCGTACCCGTTCGAAAGGGCCGTAACTTTTGATCCGACCGTTGGATCGCCCTCAAATTTTTACAGGAGATTCCGGACGCCGTTTTCTTGCATTAGATGTGGAATCGCTACTCGGTGGGGCGGAGGTCTCTTCGATAGAGACGAGAGTACCGGTTCTAAAGTGCCGTAACTTTTGATCCGACCGTTGGATCGCCCTCAAATTTTTACAGGAGTTTCGGACAATGTTTTCCTTGCAGTAGATGTGGAATCGCAACTCCGTGAGGCGGAG
>Ga0325411_1002522_pt1 | contig 20770 bp, 9 predicted proteins | sample PopdelMetagenome_13_FD_206181 | JGI IMG/M metagenome (GOLD analysis project Ga0325411, IMG submission 206181) | Populus deltoides microbial communities from Bellville, Georgia, United States - Xylem-PdIQD-R4 | ecosystem: Host-associated > Plants > Phyllosphere > Stem > Wood/Secondary xylem...
TTCTCAATTTTTCAGTTTTTTTACCCCTCAAACTCCTTTCAAGATTAGGAGGAAAGGAAAGATCCTAAGATGTTTATGCTTCGTGTCATTTATTGATTCTGTTGTTGGAAACAGTCATCAATGTTCTAGAAGTCTTTGACATTAGCATATTCCTACAAGCTGTTTGTCATTAGCATTAAATTAGTCTTTGAATGTGTTTTAGAAGTCTATTTGAATTTTTTTTAAAAAAAAAACATTAAATTATTTTTTAATATTTTTTTATAATTTTAATATATTAATATCAAAAATAAAAAAAATATATTTAAAAAATATCATTTATCATAATATCAACCACACGTTTTCAGAAGGAAACCGCCAGCAGGGGACTCGTGGGAAACCTGCTGACTCCGCAATTACAATCAAACCATTGACTGGTTGGATTAAGAAAGGTCAAACTTCCAGTGTTGAAAATTTGTTCTCACGTCAAAGGTGTAGGAAAATACAAACAGATAAGAGCAGGTCCCACCAGAAGGGTTCCTGTCGTTATAATTCTAGATGAGGAATTCATGGACGGCATTTTCGATTGTAGTGAAATGGGTCTGTCTGGATGGTCTGTAGGCCCCCACCAAATAGACGACATGCGACCATCATGCATAAAGGTGTTATGATATTTCATCTTTTTTTTTTTTTTTGATTTGATACTTCTTGAACCTAATTCCACAGGATAAAGTTTACAATTGATTTAGAAAAACAGAATTTAAAGTGAGAAAACTACAATATAAAATATAATAAAATAAAATAAAATAAATAACCAATTTCAAAGTTTTAAGATTTTTTTTATTTTGGTTCAAAAATTTATTTTATTCATTTTTCAATCATAAAATTAGAAAAAAAAAGAGAAATTCATTAAAAAATTATAAACTTGTTGTTTGCCCACAATTCAACTACTAAAAGGAGAATATTTGTATTAATAGGTTCCTTTTTTCAAAGGAATTTAATGAAGATAGTTTTTTCTTTATGCATGACAGAAAAGGTATACCAGGTTTAATTTTAATTTTTTTTGACTAATTTTTATGTTTGTATTTTTGTAATTTTGGAATGTTTTTAGGTCATTAGATAATTTATATAGGGTTTTGAGTTCTTTTTACATGTGAAAACTAGTAGAAAAATGAATTACCCTTCAACCACCATAATGGTTGTGCGATTCCAGCCAACAACCTAGCATGCTATAGATTATTTTCCGCTGCAAATGACTTGTCGCTCACTTCATTAAAAAAAAAAAAGGCTAGTGACAAGAGGCAAAAATAAAAATAAAAAGTAGGCGTGGGCTTGGGAGTTTTTTTTTATTAATTCAAGAAGTGTGAGCTAGCTTGTTTTTGTTTTTTCTTTTAATTTAATTTATTTTTTTAAAATAATTATTTTAAATATTTTAAATTAATTAAATATATATTTTAGATTAAGTCTTGTCGGGTCCATGATTCTAGTCACGAGTTAGGTATGTCAACTCGGGTAGACCTGAATCGGTAAAAAATATCATTGTTTGGATATTTAAAAATTTTACGTTGTACATATTAAATTTTGAGTTCATAATTAAAATTTTACGTGTAAATAGAAAATTATATTAGTAATTCGTTAAAAAATAACTTTTAAAAAATCATTAAAAATTTTTTTATCCGATTGTAATGAAGAGTAAACCAATTCCTAGTTTGTACTAATTGGATTAGAAAATTATGCTCACAAATTTGTTTCTTAGAAACTTTTTATTATCTAAATGCCACTGAAATCAAATCAGTTACCATCAAAATAAACATTTTAGAAAAATAAATTATTCTGTACACTATGAGTTATAATCCTGTCTCTCATCTTTTCATTTTAGAGAATATATATATATATATATATATATATATATATGAAGACACAATAATAACCAATATTTATATATAGACATAAAAAATAGAAAGAGAAAATCACTTTCAGTATCATAAAAAAATAATAAGAATTCTTTTCTCTTATTTCTTTCTTCTTCTTATATCAATTTATATCATGATGCTATAATTATTGGTTAGCTTGAATGACATAAATTCCTCCTCCCTCCACTTTTAAAATAAATAAATAAATAAATGATGATGATTAATATTTTCATTAAGCTCATGATGAATCAATCATTTCAGTGTGCAACTTCCAACTTAATGCTAAATCTTATTATTTGATCTTTATGAGATTTTAATTTATTGATTGAATAACAATATTCTTTATTTCTTTTTAAGTGATTTTAAAAATCTTTAAAAGAATCTAACTACAAATTCATATCATATACTTATCATACATATTTATTTGATTAAGTAATTAATTAAAATATTAAAATGAGTTTGATGATATTCTAAAATCCAGATCCTTAGGACTATAGTTTTTTAGTAGTTAGATTATGGGTTAATTAAATGTTCATTCAATTAAATCCACTCTCCATAATAAAAGAAGATAATATCTTGATAAAAGAATCCTGAATCCTATAAAAAGTCCCCTTTGAATGGATTTGGGGACCCTCAGATATTTAAATTAGTAATTTTAAACAAAAAGAGTGATAAATATGTTGAAAAACATTAAATTCTAAAAACAAAATTATTCTTGTTTTGGTATGAAATGAATGTTTTGTAAGAAAATAGTATGTGTGTATGAAAATCATGAATCTTTTATCTAGGTGGTTCAAGGAGTATTTATGTAAACCTCCGACCAAAAATCTTAAACCAATGTTAAATGATGTAAATCCGGGACCGGAGAATAATAAATTTAAAGGAACTTTTTTATGATTTGAGATGAAAGTCCTTAGTAATTTAGCATAAAATCCTGAACAAAATAAAAAATAAATAAATTGACACATGAACAAAATTGATGGTCGGGTAATTAATTATATAAGCCCCGTGATAATTTGCGTAAAGCTTTACCTGGGAAAAATAAATAAGTAAAAATAAAAAAAACACTTTATTGAGGTAAAATTTCCTAAAATATTAGTGTGCAACTTCCAAGGGAATAAAGGAAATAATTGTACAAGAAAAATGAATTAACTTATAGATATTATATGGAGTGGCAAAGTGGGAAGAAAATTTTAAAAAATTGCTTCTCCTCCCTCCTTTTCCTTACAAGAGTTTGATTAGTAAGGTTCACTTAAGATAAAGCCTTAGTTAATGAGAGTTTGGGTGGAAGAACTAAAGAAAGAAAGTTGGCTCAATTAAAGAGGAAAGAGTGAAATTCTAAAAAGAAGCATAAAGGGCTTGAAAGGTTGGATTGAAACTCACTAGTAACGTGTCTTTATATGGCTTAATTGTGTTCTTTTCTTTATTTGTGCTAGAAATCAGAAAATATCAATATTAAGAAATTTAGGGTTTGTGTTAATTTTAGGGATTTTAGTAATTGATATATTTATGATGTTATAGCATGAATTAAGGATTAACTAGTAGGAAATAAAAGTCAATTATGCTTTATTTGGGTTAATCTCATAGAAATTAGAAAATTTAATTTCTTGAATTTTAGAGAGGTTATGTTCATATTATATGGAATGTGGAAATTTTTATTTCTTAGGTGAAATTTGATTATGAAAATAACAAGGAAATGGTTAACTTGGTGATTTACACTTACAAATTCAAAAAGGCCTAATTTTTTTTTTAATTTTAAGGTTTATAAGAAATAATTGAATGAAAAATGTCCATTTGTATGAAGTTATGATTTACTTAAGGGATCTGATGATTGAATGAATGATTAGTTGGTGGAAGAATATGTCATAAACATGTAACCTAAATGTTAGTGTCAGCCATGAGAAAAAAAATTAAAGGTTTTTGAAAAGAAGCATAATTACATGGTGCTTAATGTTTAATGATGCTAAAAATGTTTGTGATGTACTTGGTTATTTTGATATATTTCACTAAATGTGTACTTAAAATAATTAAGTACATATATATACATATTGAATAATGAAAAGTTTGGAATTTGATTTATTTGGCATTTAATGGGCTAAGTTGATTGGGAAAAGAAAGTAATTGAATAAAAGAAATAAAAATGAGAAAGTGTTTCACATATCATATTTAAACACCAAAAGTATGGATAAAACTGAATATAGTCCTTAATTTAGATAAAAAGGTTGTTGGTGGAATGAAGTGTGTATGCATGTACGTAATAGTCAAATATTGTGCCGAGTTTTATCATTGGATGTATAGGAGACGCATTTAGAGTGGGACTTGTTGGAGTAAGAGCTCTTTAATCAACAGTTATAGATATAGGATTCATCCTTTTATCTTTGTATTTGCTTAATTGTTCTCAATGTATTGAATAAATATTGCTTACAATTATATAAATATTTCCAAGAAAAGGGTTGTTATATATATATATATATATAATCAAAATAAATAAACAAGTATGTGGTGTTGTTATACTTGAGAATGATATTAAGATTTAGTTACAGGTTTTCAATCAATATATTTGATTTTAAAATAGAATATAAAACACAATAAACAAGTATATGACGTTGTTATACCTAAAAATGATCTTAATATCTGGTCAGAGGTTTCGAGCCAATATACTTGATTTTAAAACAGAATGTAAAACATACAAATTTTTAATGTGAATGAAGAGGCATGTCTAATAATAACAAGATCCTCTAACAAACATTGAACGTAATTAAGTTTACAGAAATGTAAATGTAGAAATTTAAACATGATATATATTGAAAGTAAGATTTAAAAGAATCTTACTTGAATTTAAATTGAAACCAGTATAGGAGATATTAATCTTAGAGGTTCAGATCCAATAAGTATGGATCTTTTTATAAGATAAGAGATGTTAATATAGAAGGTTACAAGGAAATTGAATATGTTACAAGAGCATAAGTGTTCGATGCCTTCTGCAAAGAAACTCTTCTATAAAGTTCTTCCCTCAAAGCTTGGGAGAAGTCTCTTTATATAGAGTAGAACAATATTGTCTTTTTTTAAAATTTTGTAAAGCAAATGATTTGTTTTTTAAAAAGTTGAAAAAGTTGTCTGTCAATTACCATCAAAAGTTGTTTGTTGTTTATACAAGTAGAGGATCAACTTTTTGAAAAGTTAAACTAGTAGCTAGCTGTTTTAACCATTTGTGCCGACAAGAGAAGACGAGCCTGATGGTTTGAAGGATCTTAACTAAGAAATAAAATGGGTCAAAATATTCTTGGGCCTATTAAAATACTTTTTTTTTTTTTTATAGAGGTAGAGACTTCTTATGATTTTTGTATATGAGAAAGGATACCATAACAGTCATCTTTATTGTCATCTGTTAGGCTGATGATAGAACCCGAGGATGATGAAGATGGAGAGGGATCATTGTCATTGATGCTTTTGTAGGAGTTGCTTCATGATTTTGAAATATTCTTCTTCAAATTTTGTTGAGGCAAGAAAAGAAAAAGCATGAGATCTATATGCTAGGAATTTGGACTAAGGATTTGAGTCTATAATCTAAGTAGTTTAGTGTTGCTTTAACCATTCTATGACAACATGTTTGGAACTTTTGGTTTCTACTGCAAAGCAGTCCAGCTATTTTACTTTGTATCTTCTGATGAGGATAAGATATCCATGCTAGGTATTGTAGTCAAAATACCATGAATAGACCCAAGGGATAAAAAAATTGAAACAGAAAGAGAGAATTGGTGGGAATTTTTTCTCAGTTTCAAAGGGTTTAAAATTTTGTTTGAAGTAAATGTAACCGATTTCAACTAAAGGGTGATGTTTTATTACTTTATAAATACAACTAAAGCAATCCCCACAATTGAAGAAAACAGTTGAGTAAATTTAAAGTCTTGATGGAATTATTAAGATAGAATAGCCAAGAGTGGCAACCCTTAGAGTTTTGAAGGAAAAAAGGTATTGAACCACACCTATTGATAATCTGGATAAGAATAAGAATGGACAATGAAATTAGCAAATTTGACATTGTAACTAATTGGAAATTGGATTGCTTGGTAAAGGGGTTGTTTCCAATCAAAAGCATGAATGATATTTTAAATGATATATGTGGAGTAGGCGTATTGAGAATGGTTTTGTTGAAGTTTGAAATGCTTGAAATTGGCAAAACCTATTATCTCAAGTATTATCAATAGTAAGACTAGAGTTTGATAAATCCTAAGGTTTGAAATACTAGTATGGAGGGAAGACTTTTGTAGTTGCAATGGAAAGGTCAAAATAGAAAAATTCCTTTTCAATAGCTAAAATATTTTAAAATTTTAGTTTCTCAATCTAATCAGATTTTTCTTTTGAAAGATTTTGAGATAGTTCAAATGGAAAGTTTGGATTAAAAAAAAAGTGGAGTTTTTGTGAGGAAAAACCTACTTCTATTTTGAAAATTGGTTTGAAGGATTTACCAATCTACGAAGACTTCTCTTCCTGTGAGGACTTCTAGCTATAGTTTGTAAAGCCAAAAGTATTTATGGTGAATTGGATAAGGATTCTATCCAATTTTGTACTTGTGAAGAGTGTTCTGCTTTCTTATCTTCAATTATTGTTTCATACCAGGATTTGATTGGTTTTGTATAAGAAATGGTTGAGGCAAAGAGTTTTGTAGGGTTTTGTGAATTTTGAGATTCTGGAGATTTAGCTTTTATCTATGGGACTTTGCCTTTACCTCTGGATTTGGGAGGCATCAAGATCTGTTTTGGAGGACCTTAGTTAGGAAATCAAGAATTGAAATTGTATCTCCTTTTATATATTCTATATCAAAATAAAAGGTACTTGATATAACTTGCCATCGGGTAAAAATCTATTTTGAAGTAATATTTTAAACATTTTTTTGTAAAATTTCTTTAGCGGATTTGCAATCAATACGTAAAAGAAATTTTTGATTTAATAAATCACTTTGAAATTTTGTAATGCATAATACAATGGAAAGAATTTTTTTTTTGATACTAGAATAATTCTTTTAATAATCATTCCAATGTGTAGATGTAAATTGAAAATTTTATTTTTTGTTATTTTATACTTGTTTAAGAATAACCTCGTTCCCCAACTCAAAAACATTTTTCTCAACTATTTTAGGAGCTAAGGGATTATTAATATATAAGCAAGAATTTATTGAACTTGTTTTTTAATTGAATAATCCTAGCATGTTCATTAGACCATGAAACATGGTTCTTTCTTAACCTATCATATAGGAGTTTCGCTATTCTGCTCATATTATGGTAAAAATCTAAAACATAACTAAGACTTCCTAAAGACTTTTATAGTTGGGTTTCATCTAGAATTTTGTCAGAAAATTTACTAGCAAATGTAAGGGATCTCTCAATAGGTGTAATGGTTACTTAAGAGATATAATGACCAAGAAAATGAATACGAGTTTGGAAAAGAGAAATACTTATTTTTAAAACAACTAACCTATTTTTCTTTGCGATATAAAGAGTGTTTGTAAATGTTGTTCTATTGAATTTGAAAATATAAGAACATTATCAATGTATATTATTCACAATTTTGAATATGAATTGAAAATATCATTCATGATTCCTTGAAATTTAAAATGAGCATTTTTTAATCAAAATTTCATGACATTCCACTCATGTTGACCAAATAGAACTATAAATGTAGTTTTGTAACGATCTTTTGAATTAATTTGAATTTGCCAAAATCCTGACTTCACATCAAACTTTAAAATTATGAATGCAAAATGTAGTTTTTTAACAAATCCTTTTTGTTTGGAATTGGACATCTAATCCATTTCAAAGTTTTATTCAAAGGTTTATAATTTATGACAAGCCTTTATGTGCCTTGTTCAATCTTAGAATTTTTGTTAATATAAAAGGTTGCACATGACCAAGGTAATCTAGACTTTTGTATAAGATTTTTAGATTCTAAATCTTTGATTTCGAGTCGACAATGTTGTTCTAATTCATCATTCATTTGAATACGTCTTGCTATGTAGGAATTTGCTTTTCATTACAACTATTATCATAAGAAAGATCAATAACATGTTGTTTTCTCTTCCAAAAGGCATTTGATAAATCAAAACAATTTTTTTATCTCGTTTTGAAATTATGAAATTCTTGTTTTTTTTGTAAAATAGGATTTTGTAATTGTAAAAAAACATCTTGTAAAAGATGCACGAGATGTGCTTGCTTTCCTCGAATCAATGCATTGATGTGGTAAGTATGAATGGAGTATCCTTTGATCAAATTTAAATTTCTAGTCTTTGAATTTTCTAGGAAAGCAAAAACAAATTTGAAATAATTGATTTTTGATGTAATGTTTTTGTTGTGACGCGCATGACGTCGAATGACAGGTCTGCTTCTTGAGTGTGTGTTGAGAATGAGGTTTTGAGTTTAATCATAAAATTATGATTATGAAGTTCAAGATTCACCACTTAGTATTATGGTTACTAGGAAAACTATGGTCTGCGAGAGTCCGGGTAAGGGATTGGTTATGCAAGGGGAAGACGTATCACCCTAAGTGCACCTTACCTAAGATAAGTTGCATTGTTGTTTGATTGTTTTTCTAGGTTGTGTTTCTATTCATTGGTCTTTTTATGCAAATCTCGTGATCACGTGATCACGCAACCCACACACAAAGACACCAATTCCCAGAAAGCCAAGTAAATCAGATTTGATAGGAGTGTGATACAAAGATAACTTGTACCTAGGCACCATCACTATTAGAAACAGAAACCCCCACCCAACGAATATTGATTTGCGAACAAGAAGTAAAAGGATGACTCCAGAAAAACAGTTGTTTTTCGATAAGTCGTTTTTCAGTTTTTTACAAAATCATGGAAGGGAGATTATCTCATCAACACACACACACTCACACACATACACACACACAAAGTGCAGCAAATAAAAAGTTTTATTAATCTGAATTGCGTACCCTTACATGTTTGGTTATACCTATATTTAAACCGACTCTAAACTTAAAGAAACCCTAATGGACCCCCCCTTTGGTGGACTTATATGAAGTCCACTTACAATTGACTCCAATAAGTAATAATAACCTAAAGACTAAGAAGAAAATAATAAAAATCCAAAAATTACCATCCTAGATATGCTAGAATCTGATTTTTCACCCTTAAGAAGTCCCAAATAAACTAGAAGAAATCTGATTTGGAAAATTTGTGTTGCTTCCCCATGTGATGTCCTTGATTAGCTTGGATTTTCTTGTTTAACTTGGAAAAATAAGAAAACAAATTTCCTCCTTTGTTACTGATTTAATTACTTTCCTTTCTAAGTTAGGGAAAGTATTAAATAATCCTCCCCTTTTTAAGAATAAGATATGGCCAACTTGCTTACTGGATTAGGAGAATAAGTTGTTGACTTTCTTTCCTTGTTGTTGCTAGGATGAATAAGGAATTCTTGTAAGAAAAGGATTTTGAAACATTTATGAATCCTTGCCACACTTGGAAACTATATTGTAGCCCATTAAAGATCCTTGTAGAGTTAGGAGATTCCCAAAACAAACTGTCATATCTTTGTAGGAAAAGGATCCTTACCAAATAGGAAGTCCATAAGTCAAAAGGAAGTAAATAACAAAATTCATACAGCCTTTGTTAACACGTATTGTAATGCCTTCCTGAACTCCGATTGATCTAAAATTTTAACCAAGGTAGGACAATATGTCAGGAGAGTAAAATTCAGCTCGATCCAACAGTCGGATTGAGAATTATGACTGTTGCCGTAAAACTGGATAATTGCACATTTTACATCAAAATCCGAATTTGACTTTACCTGGATTGTATCATTTTTTTTTCTAAAGTCTAAGGAAGATCTCCCTCTGTAAGGAAGTCTCTACCTTCTCGGGTTAAATTCTAACCATTTTAAGGTCTGAATTTTATCATCGCATTTATTGCTTTGTATCTTTAATACCTGAGTGTATGCTCTATTGTGTAATTTCAAACCCCTAAATATTAAATTATATTGCTAAACCCTAACAGTTTAAAAATAAAGTGAACAAAATAATTGGTGAAGGGTTTTTAATATTTTAGCTAAACCTTAACAGATAATCATAAACTAGTCACGATATCCATTTCACATTTTAAAAAATAAGAAAGAAGCATTTTTATTTTTATAAAAATATGCTTAGAAAACTTTTAGGATTTGGTTGTATGCACGAGAACAAAACAATTGTTTTTTGTTTTTTTAAATGAAAATTTATTTTTAATTTTTTTTTTTGGAATTTTTAATACCAAATTTGTATATTACAATGTAAGTTTACAACTTGATATTATGCAAAATAATTGAAAAAACATGCGACGGGCCCATAAATATTTTTAAAACCCCTTTTAGAATTGAATTTTTTTCTAATATTTTAATATTATTATATTACTATTAAACCTAAATTATTGATTTAACATATTGGGCTGGACTCAGCCCAACTTGACTCAATGGGGTTAGGTCGACTATCAACCCAACATCCTCTCTTTTTTTTACATTGGGCTAGACCTGGTGCATCCATATAGGCTAGGTTGGAACGGGTGCAGCCCATCCTTATAATTGTTGGTAAAAGCCAGCAATTGCAGGAGGTGAATTACTTCATGTCCTGCATGCAAGACATAGGAAAGAAGAAGAAATGGGGTGTAAGAGAGAAAGGATAAATGAGTTTACCTGGGATGACGGTGTTGCAGGTTGGAGGTCCGGCTGGTGGCGTATGGTGTTGGCTGGAGATGTTGGTGGAAGTTTGGCTGATGGCACACGTTGTTGGTTGGAGATGTTAGTTGTTGGAAGAGAAGAAGCCTGTAGTGGAAATGAAGAAATTGGCGGTGGCGGCGATTATTACTGTTACCAGTGATAAGATGAGCTGGTGGAAAAGGTTGGGGTATCAATGGTCACATAATGGGTGAGGTTGTAGTGGCTGAGAACACGATGGAGAGAGAGGGAAGAGTATCAATGGTAAGAGAAAATGATTTTTCTAGGGGTGAGCAAAAAAACCAAAAAACCGATTAAACTGAGAAAACCAGAAAAAAATAATTGAATAAATCGAACCGTGAAAAAAACCGATTAAAATTTTGAAAAAACCGACCGGTTCGGTTCGGTTTCAGTTTTATAAGCTTGAAACCGAAAAAACCGAACTGAACGGAACCCAAACAGAAAACAAACCGAGTCAAACAGGAAAAAACCGAGCAAAAATCGAGCCAAACTGAAAAAACTGAGCCAAACCGGTTTGAACTGGTATTTGTCCTAAAAAACCAAATCAAACCAAAACCGGTCAGTTTGAACCGGTTTTGGTTTAGTTTCGGTTTTTTTTTTTAAATTGTGGTTTGGTTACTTTTTTTTGATAAAAACCGAACTGAATCGAAAATGATCACTCCTAATTTTTTCCCAACTTTAACCATTGATTTCTCCTCCCTCAATGCATGGAATCCATCATATTTATAGGGGGTGGAAGAGAGATATTTTGTCTTTTTGAGGACAAATCTTGACCCTTGATTCAGCTTAGAAGGACATCAACCATGGACTCAAAATGACTATCATGAACTGTCAAATTTTGACGGTTAAAGGCAGTATGAGTTGGCCTCTATGAGGCATCTCTGCAGCAGTTGTGGTGTCAATCAGCCACAAAAAACCATATTGGGATGTAGTCAAATGTCACGTTATCATGATGGTGTATGGTTTGTCTAATTTGGTAGAGAAATGAAACATTAAATGTAGTTGAGAGCTAGTCAACCCGGGTAACTTTTCTGACAAAAAGAAAAGAAGATGATGAACAGGAACCATACAACATTTCATCTGGTTCCTTTGTTTTTTTTTTTTTTACTATTTGGGTGAAAAATCACGTCGTTTTGGTCAAAATGATGTCGTTTTAGATTACAATGTTTTAATTTAGGGATTTAGCCAAAGTTCAATTTAGTCCTTTGGTTTTTTATTTCTTTTAATTACACCCCTAAGTGGCCTGGAACTTTTAATTTTATGTAATTTTTCCCATGTCAAACTTCAACATCAGCCCTGAATTTCAACGCCTTTTTTTATTGTGGTCCTTGGTTTTAGATTTCTTAAATTTAACCCTTAATTGACCATTAAACTTTTAATTTTCTTCAATTTCACCCCTGATTTCAGCCAATTAAATCCCCAGATTGCGGCACCTCTTTTAAAAAGGTCCTTGGCTGTAATTTTTTTTAATTTAGCCCCTAATTGACCTTAAAATGTTAATTTTCTTGTGATTTTACTCTCGATTTTAATGAATTGATTTTATAAAAATTAAGTTTGGTCCTCTAAAATTTCAATCTTCTCAATTAAGCCCAAATTGAGCTCCTAAACTTAATTTTCATGAATTAAGCCCCTAATAGAAGTATAATTGAGTCCTTAAATTCAATAAAATCCTTTAATTTGACCCAAGTTAATTCTTAAACATAATTAAACTTTTAATTTGGCCCATGATTACATCAAATTGGCTTATTAAAAATCTAATTTTATGTTTGGGCTTAATATTTATGCAAATTCATCCAATAATATTTTAATTTGACCTTGAATCCGCATTATCTCTTTAATTTTAGGTATAATGAGGTACAATTAGGTTTCCAATGCATTCAAAATTGTAGCTCGATCTTCCTCTATTTTTGAAATTCTCCCAGCTTGTTTTTCTTCCAAATTGCTAGTCTTCTTATCATTATTATTTATTATTTATTTTAAAGGGAAAAGGGGTAAAATTTAGGGAATAACCCAAAAATAAGTTATGACAGTTGTCCCCTTCTTAACAATGCTTGAGACAAAAAAGTCTCCTAAAAGACTTTTGATAGTAAGCTTTGTAATGAAGAAAAATAAATAAGAGATAACGGACTCACCAGATCAAGAAATGGTCAATCCTTCTGGAAGTGTTTGAAGTGAGGACTAGAAAGCGCACTTAAAGGAAAAGGAGATAGAGCTAGGAAGCGCACTATCCGGGATAAGGGTACAAAGATGAAAAGAGAGAGATAAGGCTTAGAAAGTGCATTATCCAGTATGCGAGGGCTAGAAAGCGCACTCAGAGGGGAAAAAAAAGATAGGGCTAGAAAGTGCACTATCTGGTATATGAGGGCTATCATAACCTAATTCTGGTTTATTCCCCAAAAATTCACTTAAAAAATAAAAATAAAATAATAAAATAAAGGCTAGCAACATGGAGAAAGTAGGCTAGGGAATACATCTGCAATTTTGGAGAAAATTCAAAGCCTAATTATACCCTATTATGAAAAAAAATGGAGAAACAATGAAAATTTCAGGTCAAATTAAATGTTTATTGGACGTTTTTGCAAAACAATTAAGTCCAATGACATAATTAAATTTTAATATGCCAATTTGATTTAATCATGAGCCAAATTAAAATTTAATTATATTTAAGAATTAATTTAAGTTCAATTGAATGATTTAATTAAGTACAAGGACTTAATTACACTTTAAATGGGTCAAATTAATTTTATTTTGGGCCTAATTGGTAAACAATTAAGTTTGGGGGCTCAATTTAGGCTTAATTGAGAAGATTGGTGTAAAAGCTCGACTTTTATAATTGGAATTTTAAGAGACCAAATTTAATTTTTATCAAGTTAATTAATTGAAATCAGGGGTAAATCGCAAGAAAATTAAAGTTTTGGGGTCAATTAGGGGTCAAATTGAAGATTTTCGCAGTTAAGGACTTGATTGTAAAAGGCGGCGAACTTTAGGGGCTTTATTTGTTGAAACCGGGGGTGAAATTGAAAAAATTAAAAGTTTAATGGTCAATTAGGAGTTAGATTGCATAAATCCGAGTCCAAGGACCAAAGTGCAAAAAACACTGAAATTCGGGGTTCAAATTGAGTTCGACAAGGGCTAAATTGCACTAATTCAAAGGTTTAGGGTTAATTAGGGGTGCAATTGAACTAATGTGAAAGCTGAAGGCCTCAATTGAAGTTTGACAAAAATCCCTTATTTTACCCAAAATGGCATCGTTTTTTGCATTTAGAAAAACAAAAAGAGAGAGGACCAGACTACATGTCGTTTAATCACTGTTCATTGTCTTCCCCGATTTTGCCCGAGATTGCTGCCTGGGTGGCTACTTTTTAGGTGCATTTAATGCCTCATATATCCACCAAAATTGACAACACATGAACCAAAATAGTCACCTAACATCCCTTTATCCTCGAGTATGGTCCGTTCAGGCATATTATAATCAAAAAGACCCCGACACCGGCCTAAATTAGCCAACTCAAACAACCTTGAACTGTCAGATTTTATAGTTTATGGTGCTTACTTTGAACCAACGGTTGGGATCCTTACCAACCGAATCAAGGGCTGAAATTTTTGCCCTATGGAGACAAGATTACCCTTTTCCACCCCCTATAAATACGGGTGGATTTCATGGCCTGAGCAGGAAGAAAATCCTGTCCAAAAATCATAAAAACCAGCCTCCTTCTCCTCAGTGTTTTTTCTCTGCAACGAGTTTTCTCTTCTTTCTTCTCTGTCGAGGCTTTCAGCCACCATCACTATCACTGTCGGATTGACAACCATCCTCTCTACCATAAGCAACCGTCTGACTACCTCATGTGGTGGTTACACCAACTCTCTTTTTCCTCTGCAACTTCTTCTTCTTCCTCTACTGGCGGCTAAGACCAGCCACCACCTCTGCCATAGCCTCAACCACCACCGCACGTCGTCCTCCACGGCCAGACCGCCACCGCGCCAGGTAGCTTTCTTCTTCTTCTTCACTGCCTCTGTTCACAAGTGAAGAATATACGTCAATTATAATTCATGTTTTATTGTTCACGCTTGAATAGTAGGCGTTAATTATAATTCACGGTCACTGTTCATGTAGTGAACACCGTGTTGGGCCACTTCTAGCCCAACCTAACTATATGAGCCAGACTCGGCCCGACCCCAAAAGGAAAGGAAAAAATCTATTAGGCCGATATTGGCCCAATCCAACATTCCTGAGCTTGACCCAGCCAGTTAGGCCGGCCCAGCCCAGCCCATGTATATTTAATATATATTTATTTATAATAATATATATTATAATATTTAAAAAAATCCAAAATTTTCAAAAAAATTATGATTTTCTCAAATATTTTTCTACCAATTTTGCATAATATCGGGTTGTATATTTACACTGTAAAATACAAATCAGGTATTAAAACACCTGGTTTTCTCTGAAATATTTCAAAAAAAAATGAAAACATTTTCAAAAAAAAAAATCTCAAAAACTTTTAAATTAATTTCCTTTTCGAAAATAAAAAAAAATATTTTATTTTCATACATACGGCCAAATCCTAAAAAATTTCCAAGCATATTTTCATTAAAAAATTGCATCTTTGTCATGTTTTAAAAATCCAAAATTGGATATTATAACCAATTTATTATCATCCATTAGGGTTTGCCTAAAATATCAAAAAAACCTTTTTCCAATCCTTTGTTTTTAGAATCCAGGTATAGACTTTAATATTTATGGGGTGTAAAATTACACGATAAAGTACACCTCAGGTATTAAAGTACAAAGTATAAATAAATACGATGCTAAAATTCAGACTTTAGAATGGTGAGGATTAAACCTGATGAGGTAGAGGCTCTTTCATGAAGAGAGATCTACCATAAACCTTAGAAAATACCAATGAATAGAAACCCGACCTAGAAAAACAATCAAACAACAATGCAGCTTACCTTATGTAGGGTACACTGGGGATGATGCGTTTTCCCCTTGCACAAGGAGTCCCTTAGTCAGACTCTCACAGACCATAGGTTCCTAGTGACTATAATACTAGGTGGTGACTCCTGAATATTAATCATAATTTTGTGATTAAATTCAAAAACCTTTCTAACACAACACCTCATAAGGACGCACGATAAAAGCATCCGCCGTCACCGACAACATCGTGGCGCGACCCCACGACAAGGGCTAGAAAGCGCACTATGCAAAAGAAAAGAGGTAGGATTTGTAAAGAAAAAATGATCTTTGTGAAAAACTAAGATTTTTTTTTTTGAAGTGGTATAGTTGTACTAGGCAACTTGTTTATTGGTAAATTTCAAAAAAAAAATTAAAATGGTCAAATTGTCATAAGTGACCTGCGCAGACGAAGAATACAAAGGTTTTTACAAATGATCTCATTGTAATGGGCGACCTGTCTATATGAAAAATGAAAAGATTTTTTTAAAATAGTCTCATTATAATAGGTGACCTGCCTATGTGAAAAATCCGATTTACCTGGCAAAAGAATTTGGCCAGAGATGTCTTGAAGGGATTACAAGATAAGGCTTGAAGGTTTACTATCTAGGAGATGAGAGCTTAAATGGAAAAGAGATAGGATTTAAAGGCGCACTAAGAGATGAGAGCTCAAATAAGCACTTAAAGGGAAAAGAGATAAAGCTCGAAAGCACACTATCTGAGAGTTGAAGGCTTAAAGATGCGCTCAAAAGAAAAGGATAGGGCCTGAAGGCACACTATCTAAGAGATGAGGGCTCAAAGGAGTGCTCAAAGAAGTGTTCAAAAGAGATTTGTTGGTAAAACATTAGTTTGTCAAAGATCAAGTATAATGTTGTATAATCAATATGTATTTATACTTACCTAAAAAATATAGGTCCCCTTTCTTCATGGACTTTTTTCCTTTTAAAAAGTTTAAGTCTCTGTAGGCAAGTTTTCATGGCTTTTTTGCTTTTACTTACTTGAGTCACAATTTGTAATATTGATATCTGTGAATGGCATGATATCAGCATTCTATTTTGCCTACAAACCTTTATCACAAATATTGCTAACTCTGTCATATATTTTCTATTTTTTTAGAAAGGGAATCATGGAGCCAGCCCTGTTACGTGTTTTTTTATTGCCCCCCAACCTAATCATGCCCTCAAATGTTCAATTCTAGTTTTCTTTGGGGATGAAGTTGTGTGAAAGAAGATTTGATTATTTACAAAGAGTTATTTTATGGAGAATACTTGGAATTACAAAGTTATTCCAAACACAGAAACCATTTTGATGTCAATTTTAAGCAAACGTGTTCTGAAAAAAATCAAGTGATTCCTATAGGCATGTTTGAAAGTTTTTGTAAAAATGTGAAGTGATTTTTTATTTTGTGTTTGGTTAATAGGGTTTTAATTTGAGGATTTCAGAGAACACGTCTTCAAAGCATTCATTTTATTTGTATAAATAATAGAGCTTGTTTCACATGGAACAACATTGTCTGTCGATCAGGATTGCCTATCTTTGAATAGAAAGGGCTTGATTAGACACGTAACATAAGTTTTGGCTTTTGGTTATGAAGAAAAATAATATTTATAAGCTCAAAGGGTGTTTAAAGGATTTCAAGATTAACCATCATTAGTGCTTGTTTCCAGACCTTTTTTATCCATGAATTTCTAGACCTTGCAAATGGGTTCATCATGCCCCCTAGTGTCGAGCTTGGGCTTTTTATTTGTTTTCTTCATTTGATTTTGAGCATCATCATCATATTAGCTTTTTTTTGTATGCTCAAACCTTCTAGACTCTTTGGATTCTTTCATTCTCCCAGCTTTGTATGAACACATTTAATCATTGAGGATTTTTGCATATTTCTCGCACTTACCCCTAGTGTGGGGTGTGATTTTAGCCAGGGTTATTTTTTTTAAGAAAAACTTACTAGGTTCAATGGGAACTGCAAAAGGTGTATTAAAGTCTTCTGAAAGGATTTATAGAAAATGGTCTTTTCTCATTTCAAACACATGCATTTAAGATCGGTAAGCTTTGCTTTTTTCATGTGATCGTACGAAATGGTTTTTCATTATTCATTCAGCTAAAACTTAACATTGAAGTCATCTCATGTTGTTTGGGTTGTTTTCATTTTTTCTAGGTGTTTGGTCATCTTTCTAGGAGATCACTTAAATTGCTAGAACATGTCTGCTAGAACAAACACCAATTTGATTTCTATTTTTGTACTAAAACTTTCATTTTTTCTAGGTGTTTGGTCACCTTTAAGAAAACATGTGATCATGCATAGTTTTTGAAGAAATGGGAAACACACCAAAGAATTCTTGGTATGGTTAGTTTGTGAATAGATGGAACTTTCAGGATTCCTCAAAGTGTAAGAATGAAGACGATCATGAACATAAGAAAATGCATGATATCATTAAAAAGAAGAGCCTATTTAACAGAAAAAATCTTGTGACATTATGAACCAGATTGCCAACAAGACTAAAATAGGTTAAACATGACAAAGTCAAAACACTTTTGCATACATGATTAAATAAAAGCAATTACTTTTTGAACACAATAGGAGCAGGTTCCATCTTCTAATTCTACTACACCTTTCTTTCGGTCAGCCTCCTTACGAAAGCTATTGCAGGGATCTCATCTATGGTGTGGAAATAAACTAAGTGTTTACTCGAGTAAGCTAGTGATGCAGGCCTTGTTAACCTTTAGAGACTCCAATCCTTCTTAGAAATGAGCATCATGATGGGCACGCTCTTCACTATAATGGTTGGAATTTGAGCAAGTAGACCATGTGATGTTTACCTTATCAGGCAACGCGTTGTTTGATTTGTTTTCAAGAAAAATTGGGACAAATGACATGTCATCCGCTCCAGTTGCAAACAAAAAAAGTTTAAAGGTCCAATCATGCGAGCCTTGACAAAATAAGCCAAGCGAGCTGGCTTGACCTTTGCTCTTTTTTTTTTCTATTTCTTTATTAAAATTAATTATTCTTTTTTATGATTTTTTCTCTAATCTTTTTTAATTTATATTTAAATTAGTACCCCTTCTCTCTTTCATTTTGTTTGGAGAGCCTCTTTTAAATGAAAATTATTTTTTTAATTATGCATTTAAATTTGAAAAAAATTTCTGATTCAAAATAAAAAGAAAATTATTTTCAGATAATATTTCTAATATATGCAGTTTTGCATGATGTTTTTCCCCCTTTTAATTTTTTTGATCAATTTACTTTGTGTCTCCACTTCTATTATCATTTGCTTAAATAAATAAATTTAGCAAACACAATTGAATAAATGTCTCGTCTTTCAAGATTAAATATTTTGATCTATACATGTCTCTTGATTTTTAAAGTTTTATTTTTAGGTATCGTTGATGATTTTTTATTTATTCATTCGCACACATAGTTCGTGATTTATTTAATTACATGTAATCATAAAAAAAATTATTTGAACTTAGATTTTTTAAGCTACAAAAATGCGTTAAAAAAACCTTCATATATAATTTTTTTATAGGAAATAAAAATATTTAACCCGCAGCGAAGCGCGGGTCACATAACTAGTTTTTCACTATTGGTTGTTGGAACACTTTAAATCATAAATATAAAACCTGGCCCAACCCGACGAGTCAACCCAGGATCCAGGGCGTTGGTCGGGTTTCAAATGATCAAAACTCGAGCTTGCAATTAGCCCGATCAAACCCGAGTGACACAGCTTTTTTATATTTTTTAAAAAACTCAAAAAATATAAAATTAATTTGTGAATACTTGGCCTCACATATTTTTATATAGTCTACATCCCTATGAAATGTTCTTAACTTTTCCATGTGAGATAATTATATTTATGAAATATTTCTTAACTTTTACATGTGGGATAACTATATTTATAGTCTATATCCACACGAAATGCTTCTTAACTTTTGCACGTGGGATATATATATATATATATATATATATATATATATATATATATATATATATATATATATAGCTTTCATTTACATGAAATGTTGTTGAACATTTTTATGTAGGATAACTTTATATATACTCTCTATTCAAATGGATTTTTTTTTTAATTTTTCTTTATGGAATAACTATATATATAGACTACACACACATGTAATGTTTCTTAACTTTTCCATGTGAGATAGTTATATATAGCATATATCCACATGAAATATTTCTTAACCTTTTCATGTGCGATATTAAAACCTTGATTTTTTTTATTTTTTCCAGGTTAACCTGGGTCAATCCGTGTGACCCAGCCCCTTAACCGAGTCAACTTCGGGCTGGGTTTAATAACTTTGTTGTAAATAGTTCTTAAGATTGTTGTTTATCTTTACTCTAATGATTTGGTTTTTACAAAACATAAAATATGCATATAAATTAATGACGAAAAGAAAAATCAATTTACAATATCTGCTAGTATCTACTGACAAAAAATAAGCTTGAAGAAATAGATTGATGTAAGGATCAATCATTTAGCCTTAAAATAATTTATTGCTTGCTCTTTCTGGTGGTGGCAGTGTGATTGCAATATCTTACTCAATCTTTTATTCTTGGTAGCACAACAAAAAAATAAATAGGAACCATATATTATATGGTACTCTCTAAAACTTTTTGACCGAAAGAATGTAAAAGAGTTTTAGAAAAATTAAAAAAAATTTCATTATCAAAACCATCTTAGAATTGTTTCTTTTTATGAACATAGTTAATTTTCAATTTTCAAGTAACTTTTAAAATAAAAAAATATAAACTTGCACGACTTCATTTTAAATAGAGTTTAAAGGTACATAATTTTTTATTCATACCCTAACAATAACAATGGTCGCATCTACAGATAGGATAAAAAGCAATATTTTGTATTGTTTATCGAAACAAATACGAGAGAAGTAAAGTCATTTTGCATGATTTATTTTAGATTCTTCATAAATGGTTTGTTTCTAATCAATTCGGAAAGTATACCTAGAAAACTGTTATTATAATGCCATCTAGTCATATCTTGAAATGAATATTTTGCCTAGGAAATCAATAGGACTGCATATTTTACTGATATAGTGTTTAATTATAGTTGTATTTTAATTTTATATTTTCATGAAAGTATAAACTAGATATTCATTTTTTTTGCTTCCAAAATATTTTTTATTTACCTCTGAATTACATTAAGTTTTATTTTCTTTCTTAATCTTAT
>Ga0325411_1002523_pt1 | contig 20768 bp, 18 predicted proteins | sample PopdelMetagenome_13_FD_206181 | JGI IMG/M metagenome (GOLD analysis project Ga0325411, IMG submission 206181) | Populus deltoides microbial communities from Bellville, Georgia, United States - Xylem-PdIQD-R4 | ecosystem: Host-associated > Plants > Phyllosphere > Stem > Wood/Secondary xylem...
TAAGGTTAGTTAGGATAAACTACCTATTTTTACCACAACTTTTTGTTCAAGTGTATGTTGTGCGTTCATTCACTTTCTGCTATGTGTTTGGTTTGTTATGTTGATGTTTTTTCCCTACTGAAAACAGGTTAAAAAAAATCTATCGAACTTTATTCGCCCTCTGGGAATGATGATACATAGAGGGATTAGCGGGGCCATGTGTATGCCATTGTTTGATCCTTGCAATCATGTAGCTGTTTGTTTTCATATGCTGTATGATGACGGTGATGAAAAAAGATTAGGAGATTTGAAGTTCAAGGCATGGAGTCTAAAATGGCATCTGGGTTCTGCTTGTTAGTTTTGCTTAGTTTGATGAGTTTACCTAAAGACTGGCATATCTAGTTTTTTCATTTTATTATTATTATTAGCAGAGATTGTCCGCAGACAATGTTATTTGTGCTGATTGGCTACTCGTAGTTTTGCATTGCTATCCTCTCATGTTTGGTCTTGTTTGTTAAATTTAAACCGCAGATTTCAAATTAATGGGTATGATTTTAGCAATTTATAAATGGCACAACCTAGCTACTTCACTAATTCTTAAAAAAACTCAGCTTCTAACTGAATTCAAAATTAACTTTGAGTAATCCATGTTAGAGATTACGCATGTGTGTATGAATGGAGATGGAGGATAGCTCAAAACATGACTCGCACTTTATTAGATTTTATTTAGTTTTGTCTTTGGACTTCAATCTATGTTTTTTTATTGATTTTTTATTATTATTTTGTGGGTTTTAAACTCAAATTTGATTTTGATTAAGGATTTACTATTTATTTTTAATTTTTGACATTATGATCAGTTTATGAGTAATAAGTTGAAGACTTTTGATTTCCTACCCTAATTTTTCCTCTTTTCTTTAGCTTATTTTCTTCTCTTCAGCTTCTTTCTTCTAATTTTAAGCTTTTTTCTTTCCTGTTTATACTTCTCTTTAAATCTGACCCACATCAGCTTAGATGTCAGAGTCAGGTTCTTGGTTGTTTTCCCCTTTTCAATATTTCCACAAGAATTCCAAAATCTCCAAACCATCAGGAAAGCAAAAGGAGGTTAAGCAACAACAGTAGCAACGTTCTTTTCTTGTTTCTCAAGTTCTCCTATAGCACAACAATTTTCTTGCACGGGTCTTTTTCCCAGGAACACCAACAGTATACCAGCCCATCAGCAGCCCTCGTAGACGTTGGAGCCAGCCACAGACGCCAGCCACCACATCCACACATAATCTAACCACGACGACCCTTTTCACCTGCAAGCCGACTTGCCTGAACAAGCCTCATCACCACCAAGACCAGACCGAAAACAACCACCCACAATCGCCACAAAATCAGTTTCAGCCACCACCAATCACAACCCGACAACCTCCATAAAAATTCCAACACTAACCGCCACCCCTCCCCGCTGTAAAACGAAACAACACCACAATAGCCAGCCCTGCCTTGCAGCCCCCCCTCTGCCTCCCTTTAAAAATCACAGCCCCTTCCTCAACCACGATAGCTATGACATTATATTTTGAGAGACACGTGAAGAATAAAGGATTCAAGTAAAGAGTCTTCTGTCAAAATTTCACAACGTAATTCTTATTTTTAATTATTTAGATCTCCTTCTTTTATCTTAATTAAAAAAAGAGTAACATAAAAAACAATGTAAAAAAAAGTGATACCAACATTTAGCTAGACAACACTATATTAATGATTCTGCCTACATCAACAACAATCCAAGTGGTTTATCGCTAATCTAATTAGTAAATATTTCAATTTGTTGAATTTTATTTTTCTGATTTTGCACTTCTCATTAATGTTATTTTTATGTAAAAAAAAACTTTTATTTTTGCTTATCAACCCCTTTCGGCATTTACATATATCATCTAGTTCTCTTTAGTAATTGCAAAGCTTATAAAAAATAGTGGAAAGTTGTGACTATTATTTGATTAATCATTTACATTTAAGGGTCTAGTAATACATATTGAAAAAAAATTCCTTGTGTATTATGGTCTTGATTAATCTTCACATTAAAAAAAAAAACTAGCTCTATTTTTGTTTTGTGTTTTTACTTGCAAGATGTGTTTATGATGTCAATTTCATCTCTAAGTTAGTGTTGCAAGCATTGACGTAATGATCATCTAGTATCTAACCTTAAGTCTATAATTATCATGGATTTGATCCATAGTGATACCCTTAAGATCATTTGAGGGGAGCTACAACTTATGCAAATCGAGATGACCAACATGACTAAAAGAATTTAACCCTTAAAGGGTTCTCAAATAGGGCACCCAAAGACCAATAAAAATTACATCAATAATCATTATAAGCAAGTCCACCAAGGACACCACTAGTAAATATATCATTTAGGTTATTCTGGTCATGATTACCCTGATAAGCGAGTAATGAGACCTAATAAAAGAGAGGCTCCTATTTTTTATAGTCGTCATGACCTTTGGATTTTTACGAAGTGGATTTGTGACATGAGTCATTTCTTTGATTGGTCTAACTTATTAGAAAATAAAAGAGTTAGATATATTAAGATGAAACTCATTGATACTACCTAACTTTATTGGGAAAGTATCGAAGACAATTCGTAAACCTCCTATCACTAATTAGAACGAGATGAAAAAAAATTACAGGAGAAGTATCTACCTCAATCTTATAAAACTAAACTTTTAGACCAATGTAATAGTCTTAGATAAGGGAACAAATATGTCAATAAGCACAAAGTATAGTTTGATAAGTATAAGATGAGATGTGTCATAAGGGAGGATGAAACCATAATTTTAAGTAGGTTTTGTAAATGTTTAAATGATGATTTTAGAAAAGAGATCATGCTTCTAGGTGTCTTCACTTTTGACCAAGTTTATACTATAATGCAAGATTATAAGTTAATTATAAAGAGTCAATGAATAAAATGCAAGGACCTCACAGTACCCTTATTAGTTTTTAATTTGAAAATAATAGTTCTTCTGTATTATGTGCTTTACCCCTACAGACTTAATTCTAATAATGTCTAACTTTCTAATAAAGATATGGGCAAACAAGTTGTAAAAAATATCTAGGTTGAGTTCAAAGGTCTAATATGCTAAAATGTCAAGGTTTCGATCATATCATCGCTAACTATACCATTAAACCCTTAGTCATAAGGATATAAGTAAAGAGGTAGATTATAGTACTTTTAGAAAACTTTTCTTAACTCGTAGTCTATTTTAGTTGTAGAGAAAGTTTTAGGAAACTTTTCTATTAAATTGCATGAAGAAGTAGGTGTGGTGTTAGAGGAGTCTTATAATATTAATCCTTTTGAACTACTTGATTTCTTACTTTTCACGCTTGATGTTTAACATGTCATAGGTTTTGAGCGAGCTCTCTAATCTCTTTTTCTTTATAAATAAAGATAAAGATAAAGATAATTTTAATTTACAAGGTCATGTCCAATCCATATCTACTCAAGTTTGGAATAGTGTTTGCTCTGCTCCGCATCTTCAATCATTTAGTGTTCATGTTTTTACTATCCTAAAAAGCATGTAAGAGTTATTCCTATGTTTTCTTATGTTAAGTTGTTTAAGTGTCCATTTGGGAATCACCAATTTAGTTGTGGCTTTTAATTGTGATTATGACTTTTAAGTGTTTGCTAATACTTTAAAAGCTAATATCATAACCTTCTCCACATGTTATTTTTAAAAGCTATAATTTGTAGCTTTTCAAAAGGCACAACCATAGTTAAAAGACACAACCACAACTAAAAGCCACAACTTTCCCAAATGGTCCCTAAGTCAGCTAAGTCTTTTGCATATAGAGTTCATAATTTGCATATTGAGATCATAAAACAATCTCAACCAAATAATAAATAAAACAAACTTCAAGCTGATTTACTTAAGTATGACATTTAATGTTTAAGATTATTTTATGACACAAATTAAACATGGAAGGTGTCCTTTAGAAATCAATCAAAATTTACAAGCGAGTAGTGCTAGATAATTCAAAGTATTATAAATGATTGAATTATATAGTGATGTTATTAAACCGCTATCAAACTTTGATATTAGCTTTACATTTAACATGAAGAAATTCATTATATATAAAAATATAATGATTCAATCAAACCTTTAGCCTTATTAACTTTATTATCGACAAAAAAAATATATTAATGCTATTTTGGATTCACAAATTGTTTTTACAATGGATGATAAATTTTGGTGAATCCCAATTTATAGGCTAAACGATCAGATTCAAATTATACTTGGATTGCAAAAGAGACATCACAATAACTTGATCTTGATTTTTAGAAGTATTATTGGAGCCGTCTTGAACTACGTTTGACATGATCGAGTTTCTCCAACCTTAAAAGAGTTGGTGGAAACACTAGATCCATGTTAGAGATTATGTAAATGTATGGATGGAGATGTGAAGGATAACCTAACATGTCACTCTTTGATTGAAAGATTGACCACTAGCCCAAATTATTAGATTTTATTTAGTTTTATTATTGGACTTTAATTTCTGTTATTTTGTTAGATTTTTATTATTTAGTGAATTTTAAGTCCAAAATTGATTTTGATTAGGCTTTTACTATTTATTTATAGTTTTTGACATTATGATTAGTTTTTGACAATCAAACCCTTAACTGGCTATCAAACTTATTTTCTTCACAATTAAGTCTCTAATTTGACCAATTAAACTTTTTAAAGTCTAATTTCAGTCCTTAAACCTTATTTTTTTTCAATTAACACCCAAATTGACTTTAAAAAAATTAATTTTCCTTGCAATTAAGTCCTTAAAAAAATTAATTAAGCTTTATAAAATTCTCATTGAGTCCTTTCTCATCCAAATTTATATTTTTTTACCCAAAATAAAAATATTTTCACCAAATTGATCTTTTATCAATCAGAATTGGGTCGTTAATTTTATCAATCTTGTACATTCTTGTCCTTCAACTTTTCACTTGTCAATTTGGTTCTTCACTACTGACTTGGACAATCTTCTAGGCTTTCTTCATGTGTATCCTCTTGTATTTTTGGATTTTCTTTTTCTATTTTTTCCCTTTTTTTTTCTTGATTTTTTAGTGGAGTTAAAAATGGGCAACAACAGTAACAATTCTTACTTTGTTCCCTTATTGCCGACCTCTTAGGGCTTTCCTTACCCATCATTTTTCTTCATCATTCCTTCATGGTTTCACTCCCACAACAACCCTAAAGGTCCTACGAATTTGATTTCTAAGAAATTCACTTTTCCTCTAATTTCATATGATGAACTTTAGACCAAAATCTACAAATTTGACATCAATCCTTCTCCTTTTCAATTGAGCTTATAGAGTTAGGTTTAGAACCCCTTACCTGGTAATAAAATGATTTTCAAATGCTAACTAGTTGAATTTTTTTTTTTGCTATTTCTCTTTTCTTCCTTTTTGCCATGGGCTTCTTCTCTACATCTTCTTTCCCTCACTTGATTTCTCTCTTAATTCTCGTTTCAATTGTGTTTGGATTGTTATCCCCTCAATTATCTTGCCTAAATCTTTAGTTTCTCTAAAGGTTCTTAGTGTGGAACTCTCAATTTGTTTTTCTTTTCTCTTTCTTTTTTTCCATAACATATTGTTTCCTAACAATATGTTAGGAAACTCCTTGTAAAATTCAAGTTCAATATGATAGTCATATTGAGACTTATGCTTGTTAAAATAAAATTAGTCAGTAGATGATTTTACATAAAAAAATCTGAATTTTCTCATGCCATTTTTGCATGGACCATATTACTTTCTCAACTAAGTTCTAGAGAACATTTTCTTATAATATAATATATCCATCTTGCGTTTTCATCTTTTATTTATTTACAAGTTCATTATCATCTCACGATAATGTTATTAGTTTCATTTGGGGTTTCAACTAAAACTTTTTCATGTCTTTCTTTCTTTATACATTTAAGCTCATTTAATAATTTCTCTTTTATTTGCCATTTATTATATTTTTTCAACTTCCAGGGGTTTACATTCTCCCCTCCTAACAAAATTTTATCCTCAAAATTTAAATTCATACCTGCATCGGAAAACAAGCTTGGGTATTATTTTTCATATCTCTGACTCTCTTTCCCAAGTCTCTTCTTCTAAATGAGAGTTCTTCCATAACACTCTCACTAAATGAACCTTCTTATTCCTTAGTTTTTTTATGTTGTGATCAAGGATTCTTACTCGTTTCATGTGTACAGTTAAATCCTCTCGAATTTCTATGGGAATAAGTGGCAGGATTCCAAAAGGATCTAGTTTTGCTTTATGCACCAATGACACATGAAACACGTTGTGTATTTTAGCCAAATGAGGAGGCAATATCAATTTATAAGTAACATGACCAATTTTTTCAATGATTTTATAAGGACCAATATATCCTGGGGCTAACCTGCCCTTCATTCCAAACCACATAATGTTTTTCCAAGGTGGATCTTTAAAAACACATGGTCGCCTTCCACAAACTCGAGGGACCTTCTTCTATTATCCACATAACTTTTCTACCTATCTTAAGCTATTTGCATTCTATCCTTTTATAACCTGCACCTTCTCGGTGGTAATATATACCAATTCCATGCCAATAAATTTCCTATCCCTAACTTCCTCCGAACAAATTAAGGTTTGACATCTCTTACCAACAAGACCTCAAAGGGAGCCATTCCTATTGTATCTTGATAACTATTATTGTAAGTGAATTCTACAAGTGGAAGATGATACTCTCAATTGCTTCTAAATTCCAATATATAGGCCCCGAATAAATCTTTCAAGATTTAGATGGTTCTCTTTGACTGCCCATTAGTCTAAGGGTGAAAATTATGCTCAAGTTTAATTTCATCCCCAAAACATGTTGGATGCTTGGCCATGAGCATAAAGTGAATATGGGGTTTTGGTTAGAAACAATCGACATTGGTACCTCGTGTAGTCTCACTACTTCATTCACATATAGCTTATCCAATTTATCAATCGAGTATGTCATCTTCATAAGCAAGAAAAGTGCAAAATTTGTCAAGCGATCCACAATGATCCAAATTGCATCATTCCCTCTCTTTCCCCTAGGAAATCCAGAGACAAAATTCATTTAACATCCTTCCATTTCCACTCGGGTATCATGAGTGGTTGTAATTTCTTAGCAGATTTTTGGTGCTTTACTTTCACTTGTTGACACATCCCATATTTAGCTACATATTCTAAAATTTCCCTCTTCATAGATTATATTTTTCAATGTTATTACTACGTTGGTAGTAAAAATAATAATTTTTGTCATCGAAACAAAAAAAAATTACATTAGTAAAAAAAGCAATTTCAATGAAAAAAATATATTTTTATATCATTTAATTAATTAAAAAAATAAATTTAAAAAAAAACAAGATTATTAAATCAAATTGTAATTGTTTTTAATGTAAAAAGACTTTTTACTTGACAGGTTAGTTAGATAGTTACTAAAAATCTAAAACGTGTAAACATTTCACTGTGTAATATGTATTGTTTACCCTTTCGCATTATATTGTGGATCTACTATTTAAAATTTTTATTTTTTTCACAATTGCATCATTTTTGTGCTAAATTCAAGGGCAATTAAATTGAACTTGTTGACTAAGGATAAAATTAAAAGATAGGAGACCGAACTAGTAAAAAATATCACAAATAGATGATGGTTTAAAAGTTCACAAAAAAAGTTTCATTTAGTCCTCACACTTTAACTATTATACATGTTCAGTCCCTTCAATATTTTTTTCAATTTAATTTTGATACAATTTTTTTTTGGTTTCTGGTATGAGAGAGGAGAGAGAGAGAGAGAGAAGTCATTAAATTCCAGCAATAGAGAGAGAAATGTCTTTGGCATCGATTTTAGCCACCATAATAGTTGTTTTTTTATGTCAAATGATTCTATTTGATGGGAGGAGTTTATATCATGTGCTTTTTTTATCTTAAAAGTGCCTAAAAAAGATTTGAGCTTAGGAAGATTTTTAGTTTCAGGTTTTTGGATGGTTTTTTGGTGTTTTCATGCCATGAATAAGTTTATCAAGGTTCCAATGGTGTTTTCTAGGTGTTTTGGGTACAAAAATAGGTTGAAAATAGGTTTTTAAGTAAAAAAAAAATCAGCCCTAATTTTCTGACTGCCATAGTGGCTAGAATCTAAGCAAAATAAAATGATGCGTTGTCTGATTTATTAAAAAAAAAAACAATTAGGGTGTACAAAATGCTACAATAAAAAAAGGCCTAAGCAAGCTGTATAAAACCCTAGGTTTTTATTACAAAAAGAATATTACAAAATAAATAATGTTTATTTTGAAGGGTCTAAAAAAAAGAGAGACTGAAATGGTTAAGGAAAGATGATTAGGGCTAAAAATGAGAAATGCAAATAATAATAACTAGTAAAATCAATTTAAGGAAAGGGTTAAAAAATAATGATAAAAAGAAATAAAAGGGAAGTATCAGTCTCTCTTGGAAAAAGAGAGGAACCGTTACTTCAAATACAAGAAAGAAGGGAAGGGAAAGCTCTTCTGTAACTTTTAATCTAGAGAGAGAGCATATTCAAACAAAAAACATTAAGAGAACATTTAGAGAGTAAGTAATATGAGACATTACTTAAGCAAGAATTCAAAAAAAAAAAAACAAAATGGGAACTCAATGGATTAAAGAAAAGTAAGAAGAATTGGGGAAAAGAGAAATCATTCAAAAAATTAGTCAAGAAGTAATCTATTGATTTCAATACTACTTGTTAAGGTGTCTTAACCTCTCTATTCTTCTTTTTTACTCAATTTTGAAGAGGAATGGAAAAGCCCTAATTTTATCTGTAAAATTAGAGTTCATGTAGATTGGAAAAAAAAATATTGTATTTTGTAGAGATTCCTTTAAATAACGTTGGAATAAGTAGTAATTAGGAGAATTAAATCACAATTTGAAGCGAAATCTAAAGGCGAAAGCCCTAATTAGATTCGAATATTTAGGGAAAAGTTCTAGGTATAATATTTTTTTTAAATTTAGGTATGATTATGATTGTATAACACAACGAATGTGATGAAATTGAATTATTCATGAAAAAACTACAAGGAAATATGAGTTTCTTGAGTTCTTGAATGTTAGGATTTGTAATGTTAGAGAATATGTTCTTTAAGAAATTCATTTTTGGTAAGTTAAATAAGTAATTTGCATGAGTATGATTGATCTTAAAATGAAGGAAAGAAACTCAAGGTTTTGGGGATGAAGGTTTGGCTAGAGAGAAAGGGAAGAGGGAAACTTTCCAGTAGCTGAAATGGGCTAACTGTTTTGAGAAATAGATAGACCAGTTTAAGAAACGGTCATATCGTTTTAGCTACTATTTTTTGGTAGTCTAATTTTGTGTTTTTGTATTTTATTTATTTTTCTTTGAATCCTTTGGGCTGTGTAAGGAATAGAAGTGGTTATTATGTGGAAAAGAGAACATAAAATGTGTATGCATGAAATTAGCTTGTATGATAGTATTTTTTTTATTTTGGAATACTAAGAGTTTGAAAACTATTTGTGATGATGTAAGGTTACATGTATTCGTGAGTGACAATTTACTCAAATTAATAAAAGAATATTAAGAAGGTTACATGGTAATATTTAAATAGCAAAATTGATGTGAGATTATATGTGGTGCAGGAGAGGCATTGATCGCGGGACCCAGGCAAGCGGGAATAGACAATGAGAGGAACAGGTAAGTGCTTGTCACCTCAACCTTTTTAATTTACAATAATTCATATAAGTTATTATTTTTCAATATTAAGAATATTGAATGTACATATGTGTTATGGAATGATAAAGATTCATGAAGTCTTGATGTGGAGATTAATATTGACAAGTGTTGTGTGAAATTAAATCGACCATATGAAGGGGGCTTAGATGAATAAGTTGTTATTTATAAGATGCTTGGATTGTTGAATGAAAAATCAACCATATTAGTGGGGTTTAGCTAAATAAACTTGAATTAAAAGAACAAGTACACATGGTTGTGTGCATGATCATCAGCCATATGTGTGGAGCTAAGGTTAAAGTCCTTAAGAGGACAAAATGGATGCATTTTATGCATGAGAGTCAACTATAAAGGCGGGACACTAAAGTTGTTAACATCAAGTTGATCATGAGGAAATGTGGACTTGATCATAAAATTGATGTACTGGTCATAGGTGTCAAAACTCATTTCTAGGTTATTTCTTAAATTCATCTTCTTTCTTTTTAAAACAAAAAAATAAAATAATAATAGCAAGACCGACACCAAGCTGTAATTTTGGATGGAATTGAAAGCCTAATTGTATCCTATTTTACCCAAAATTGGAGAAACAATGCAAATTCAAAGTCAAGTTAAATGATTATTGTACGAATCAACATAAAAATTAAGCTCAAGAACACAATTAAATTTTTAATAGGTCAATTTGATTTAATCATGGGCCAATTAAATTTTAATTATGTATAAGAATTAATTTGGGTCCATTTGAATGATTTAATTAGGTGCAAGGACTTAATTATACTTTAAATGGGTTAAATTAATTTTATTAAGGGCTTAATTGGTGAAAAAAATAAGTTTGTGAGCCTAATTTGGATTTAATTGAAAAGATTAGAATTTTAGAAGATTCAAAAAAAAAATTTCATTTCATTTTTTTTTTTTTACATACGACCAAATCCTAAAAGTTTTCCAAGCATGTTTTTATAAAACTATGACTCTCGTTGGCCAGCCGAAAACATGTGTTTTGTTTAGTCATATGAATTGGGAAGGAGATTTTCTAGTCTGTGGTTGAAGCTCCCCATCTTTTGACCCACCGAAGCTAATACATGTTTGATGTCTCCTTTTTTGGCTAATAACAGCCCCTTATGTAATTCCACCTCTTTTTGCTAGCTTCATAATTGATCTTCTCTAACTTGTCGAGAACTCAATGGTAACAAATTTACCTTCTTTCCATTCAGCATGAAAGAATAGGTGTTCTTTCGTCCATTGTAAATCACATCATTATCAAACTACCATGGACAACCCAACAACACATGGTTAGCTAACATCGGCGTAACATCACACAAAACCTCATCATGATAGGTGTTAATGGAAAAAGGTATATGAACCTGCTTTGTCCCTCGAATCTCTCCATTCTCATTCAACCATCATAAACTATATGGCTTGGGATGTGGAATGGTAGTTAAACCCAATTTCTCCACCAAAGTAGTTGACGCAACATTAGTGCAACTTTCATTATCAATGATCATCCCACACACTTTATCCCTAATTTGACATCGAGTATGGAAGATGTTCTCGCGTTGCTCATCACTAATGTTAACTTGTGCATTCAAAACCCGTTGCACAACCAATAAATCTCACTTCACTAGCTCAAAATCCTCTTCTTGTTCAACCACTTGTATCTCGTCTTCATCTTTAGTTTTGACCTCATCTCCACCGATCAACTCTCTATGATCCTTATTTGGCTCTTCATCAGCTTCTATAATAGCATTTAATGCACCCTAAATGTCTGTTGGGGTTGCAAATTAGTTCCTTGCATCATTTGCATGAGGGTGTTCAATTGTTCACGAATTCCAATCACTCCATATCGAATCTCAGCATGAGATCGTTGTAAGAAAATAACCTATGCTTATTCCAAACTTAACCCTCTTGGTAACTCATCTTTATCTCTAGCTATAGTTAAGTTTGTCAACCTCAATTCTAGCAAGCTTTTCTTGTGCATTTGGTTCCTACCTCAGATTGTAACTGATGCTCTGATACCAGATGATGTGCCATGAATGATTCAAAAATCAGCACCAATGAAATCTGACAAAAATGGATGAAGGATAGGTCTGGTTGTGTTGGTTTTCTTTGGTGTTTAGGCTGAATTATAGTGATTTTAAGGTAAATAAGATGGAGCATAGACTAGAATGATACTTTGATAAGTCGATCTGGACGCCATAAAGATCAATCTAGGATTTTGACGCCACTCTTTGTGATTGAAGAGTGATAAGTCAGGTAGGGTTCTTCACAAAATCAATTTGGAAGAACAATTCTTAATTCTCTTAATTAAGTTTTCAAATCTTGGATAAAAGTCCATATTACATATTTTAATACCATATTTATAATTGAAACATCCCTCTAAATTTAGGAAAATTAAAAATGATAGAAGTCAAGTCTAAAAAACAGACTTTGACGAAGTAAACTAGACAAATTTAACTAGCATACATTTTTGACTTTTTTGAACCACACACAGACCAAATTTAAAATGGCTATAACTTCTTGCACAAAAGTCCAATGCAATCATGGTTGGACAATCTGGAAAGATCACATTCTGAACTTGAAATCCACCTAGATTAATCTTGTTTTCACGTGCAATGGATGGCTTTAAATTCGGGTTCAAATTCATCTATTATTATGATAGTAAACAACATCAATTCTTTTAATTATTTACATTACCAATCCAAACTCAAGTAGCCCAACATCAAAAGAACCATTAAAGGCTTTTCCCATATTCAAGTTTCAATTGTAGGCAAATAAGCACCTTTGAACCAATTCCAAATAGGTTGCTAGCTCTTAACTCCGATGCAACTTCAATCATTCCAATTTGACTCGTCAAGATCCTTTATAGTTGTTTGGCTCTCACTCTTGTCATTGGGCCATCTGAATCTTTGCATATTAGGTTCAGTTGTACTAGATAGATTATAATCCCTATGATGTACATCATTTTGGTTCTTTTGTTGGTTTGTATAAAGTTTCTGATCGTTTTTGCGTTCTTATTTTTCCACAAAGATCTTTCTTATTGAGTGGAAATTTGGTATCACTCTCTGTGGCTAAAGGTAAGACCTTCTGTTGCCAATCTGCTGATGTTATTTGTTGTCCTCTTTTTGGTTCTTGCATATTGTTTTGTTCTACCTGTTGGTACGTGTCTATATTATTGTCCATGACGTAGGCTTCCTTGGATATTTTTTTTTTGTTATTTTAAAAAAATACTGAGCTTCTACCTATTTTTCTAATAAGTGATTTTATGAATGGTTTAGTGCATGTGCCTCCTTAACATGTCAAGAGAGAGCGGGCTGTTCTTCGGGTTTGTCTATCAAGTTCCAACGACTTTCGAACTATTTTATTTGCTTCTTCTTCTGCCATTTAGTGATTTTTATTAAACTGCGTTAAGGGTGTCTATGCGTCCTCCGCAACTAAATGTGCTTTCGTATGGCTTGTTGTGCATGTCTTTTCGCTTTAAAGTTGAAATGACAACTGTAGTGTGAATCAATGAACAAAAAAAATTAAATAAAAGAAATAATAAATAACTCAAATAAATAAAATAAACAATGAAATAGGCCTTAATGGGCTCAGTCTTCCAACCAAAGAGAGATAGGCTGGGTCATCCTACATAGTCTCTGTCCATATACTCATGTAATCTGCGGTGTGGGTCTGGTGTCACCACCAACTTTCTTAGAGTTGGAGAAACTTGACCCCATCGAGTGAAGTGTCGAGCGACTATGATAGTATTCCCAAAGATCTGGATCAATCTGCTACAAAGCATCTCTAGTGATCCAAGTATAATCTAAATCAGATCGGCCCGCCCAACAAACTAGAAACCGTTGAACCTCACTATTCCTATTAAAAACAACTTGTTCGTCAAAAATAGCATCAATATCATCATTTTATGTTAAAGTCAAGACGAAAGGGATAAAGGTTTCAATAGGATCATTAAGAGGGGAGTTTGATGGCTTCTCAAACGGATTATTTGGAATAGGAAGTGGCTTATAGTATGCAACTAGATCCTTAATGTTAAATGTAGAGTTAATCCAAATTTATATGGTAAATCAAGAACATAAGCATATGGACCAACCCATTGTAGCACTTTGAATGGTCATGCACTACATGCATGCAATTTTCGATTAGTTCCCAAAGGAAACCATCTGGGCTTAATCCGTATCATAACATAGTCTCCCACATTAAATTCATTGTGTTGTCTATGTAAATCAGCTCGAAGTTTATATTGCACATTAATTACATGAATCTGCTTAGAGATCTCAACATGCAAATCCTGAATTTTACGTGCAAAAGACTCGGTTAACTCAGACACCGTAGTATGAAGGGACATAGGAAGAAGGTATAAAGGTTTTCTAGGCTTGTAACCATGTACTACTTCGAAGGAACTCATGCTTATTGACCTATTAACAGAGCTATTATAGGCAAATTGGGTCGTAGGAAGAATCAAATCCCAATTCCTATTATAATCATTAATTAGACACCTCAAAAGGTTGCCCAAACTCATGTTAACCACCTCAGTTTGACCATCAATTTAGGGGTGTTTGGCAGTAGAAAACTTGAATTTGGTTCCCACCATATGCCAAAGGGATTTTCAGATATAACTCGTAAATCTAACATTTATATCCGAGACTATAGTTTGGGGAAGACCATACAACTTGACAATCTCGTCAAAATAGAGTTTCGCAACTCTAGAAGCATTTGTGGTCTTTGCAGTGGTTGACCACCACAAAAAAAGAATCATGCTTCTTTACAGTACGTGGAAGCTCAAGCATGAAATTCATACTTACATCTTGCCACGAGTAAGTGGGAACCGATAACGGGGTGTAAAGACCAGTATTATGTTATCTATGCTTAGCTAGTTGACAAGTTCGACATTGACCTATCAACTTAGCGACATCTCTTTTCAAACTAGACAAAAAAAACTGACGTTCCACCTTTTTGATGATTTTATTCCTTTCAAAGTGTCTTGAAAGACCTCCAGCATGAGTCTTTCATATAAAAAATTCATACACAAATGTTTTTGGGATACAAAGCTTGTTATCCCGAAAAAAATATCCTTCTTGGAGATGATAACTATCTACAATACGATTATTCTCATCCTTTAAAGTCATGTATATTTCTCTAAATTCTGGGCAAGATTCATACTCCTCTTTAAGTCTCTCAAATCCTATAACTTCCATACTCATTACGGATAACAGCATTACCTGGCGACTTAAGGCATCTACAACCTTATTCTCCATTTCAGATTTATGTTTTCAAATAAATGAATAGGCCTGCAAATATTCAACCCAATGACCATGCATGTGATTGAGATTCTTTTAAGAGTTGAGATAATGGATGGCCTCATGGTCGAAGTAAAGAATAAACTCATGTGGTACCAAGTAATGACGCCAATAACGCAAGGCCTGAACCACCACATAAAATTATTTATCATAGGTTGAGTACTTTTATTTAGCCTCGTTAAGTTTCTCACTAAAGTAAACTATAGGGTGACGTTCTTGACCAAGTACTCCACATATACCGACTCCTGAGACATCATTCTACTTTAAACACCTTAGTAAAGTCAGGGAGCCGAATTATTAGGGCCTCTGTCGTCTTCTTCTTAACCTCTTCAAATGCCTTATTAACTTCTTTACTCCACTGAAACTCACGTTGTTTCAAACAAACTATAATCGACTACATGATGTTGCTAAATCCCTTAATGAAACGATGATAGAAAATTACAAGCCCAAGAAAGCTACGAACCTTGTGAATAATCTTAGGCTCAGACCAATCTATTATCATTTGGACCTTTTTGGGATTAGTAGAGACTCCCTTACATGACACTATAAACCCTAAAAATACCACTTGATCTGTAAAGAAGGAACACTTTTTGACATTGGCAAACAAACTTGCCTTTCTTAAGGTGGTATAAACTTGAATAAGGTGATCTAAATGCTCTTCCTTGGTTTTGCTATAAATAAGGATATCATCAAAGTACACCACCAAAAAATTTTCTATAAATAGTCCAAACACCTGTGTCATTACTCTCATAAAAGTGTTTGGTGCATTGGAAAGGCCAAAAGGCTTTACTAGCCACTCATATAAACCATTCTTAGTCTTAAATACAGTTTTCCATTCATCTCCCGAACAAATCCTAATATAATGATACCCACTTTTTAGGTCAATCTTAGAAAAGTTGTGTTCTTGCCATCATATCTAGCATGTCATCCAATCGAGAAATGGAAAAACGATACTTGATTGTAATTCTATTGATGGCTCGGCTATCTACACATATTCTTCATGATCCATCTTTCTTAGGTGTTAATAGTGCAAGTACTGCATAGGGACTTAAAATCTCTCGTATAAATCCTGTTTGTAACAATTCATATACTTGCCTTTGCAATTCAGCATGTTAACTCAGGTTCATCTTATAAAGAGGCAAGTTTAGTGATGTGGCACCAGGGACAAAATATATGGCATGTTGAATATCACACATAAGGGGTAAAGAATCAAGTAATTTAGAGGGAAAAACATCTAAAAATTCTTTCAACACTTTTTTTCATCTCTCTTCAGGTGGCTCTTCTAAAAAGTTTTCTACAACCTTCTTGGCCACTAAGGTAAACACAACAGACTACTCACGAACCTCCTTATCAAACTTTTTAGGACTTATTATGTTAAGCCCTCATTCTTTCACTTTTTTTTCTTCTTACTACCATCATTAGACCTTGGTGGTAACCAATAAATTGAATTTGTTTACCATGAAAAATGAATGAACAAGAATTTGATCGTCCAAAGATTGTAACATCTAAATTATATAACCAAGACCTACCCAAAATGATGTGTCCTACGTTCATGGGTTTACCTCTTTACCTCAAGTTATTCCACTAGTTTAAGAGATTTCCCCTATAGAAACGAGGTAAGTACTTTTCTTGTAACTTAGTTTTCATTTCAACCCAATCAATAATAGGAGGTTGACCTCTCCTAACCAAAGACTCTTCTACACTTTCCTAATATAGCTGAGCAACCCCACTAAGTTTCATCTTTACAAACCTTACCCTCCTATTCTCAAATAAATTATATCAGTCAAAGAATTGATTCATGTCACGGATCCATCTATCAAAGATTCACGGGTCAAATTGACCCTCAAAAGTTGGGGCTTTCACTTTGATATGTCTCATGACTCGCTCATCATAGTCATCGTAGTCGTGATGACCTTGATTGTGGTTGTACTGATAGTTCCTAGGGTGAACTGATCTTTAACGGTAATTGTTAAAATGTTCACTATCGTTAGGGTAATCAAAATCATCATAACCCTGGTGGTGGTTATGTTGGCGGTTCCTACGAGGAACTGGTCTTTGATGATATTTATAGTTGTCATTAAAATGTTCACTCTCACTAGACTACCTCACTTGCAAAGTTTCTATGGACTCCACCCTCCTAGAAAGGCAGGCATATTCTTTATTTTCATTTGCATAAGTTGTAATTGCTTTTGAATATCTTTAAAAGCATTACTAGAGTTCGAGTCAATGATACTTATGACTTCTAGATTATGTACTAGATGACCACTACGTAAATGCATGCAAAAACTAATCCTAAGACTGTGACTGAGATCACAAACGACACTTGCAAGTAAAACGCAATATAAAATTACAACTAATTTTAATTATTTTATCTATTTTGAAGACTAAGCAATGACGAATTAAACCAAAAAAATTCACAAGCAAGCAACGTAAGTCCTCTAAATACACACAGGTAATCCAAACACAATGTTTCAATTTTCCCACAAATTTAACCAATCTTCACAATTAATTAAGAGGATCAAATATTTAATACCAATAAATAAGCCTAAAGTTAAGGTGATTCAATTTGCAAGGTGAACTATGTATTTTGTTTGTTTGTTTATTTATGGGCAAGCACAAAGAACAATATTAATGCTAAATCTTGGTTAGCAAATGCAAAAATATACCAGGAATAATGATATTCAATGGTTAAAAGAATTTCTGACCAACTGACATGGTAGTGAAGGATGATGTGGCAGTTGTTATGGCAGGAAGGATGTCATGGCGAAGTATGTTTACGTGGCAGGATTGGTGACGTGGCTCTTCCCGCTGGCATGGATGTTCTTGCTGACGTGTTCTGGCTGGTGTGGCTGTGGTTAATTAATTTTGCATTAGGAGTCTCTTGTGGTTGCTGAGTCCCTATGGTTTCTTTGTAGCTATTACTAGCGGCGATTGTGAAAGGAGGCATGGCTGCTAAAGATGAAGAACTATTGTTGTTTCCTACAATATCGATATACTCCCAGTCAAGTTGGACGCTGCATTGATCAAAGAGGAATTCGAGAACTTGTGCGTTGCATATAGACGAAGTTTAAGAACCCAGCTGCTAGCATTAATGAAAAAGTCAGGGAAGTTCAAAAGCAAATGCAACTAACAGGACATCCTAGAGGTGTAGACTGAGACAACACTCGATCCGAAGCAAACATGGGATATCCAAGGTATCGCATTTCTGTACAACAGGCAAGCATAAACTGGCCAACAAATCTGGGAAAGCTACAGTATCAGCTAAGAAAGGAAAAGTGCAGTTTTTTCTGATCCCATTCAGAAATGTTGGTGCACAACCATTCCTGATTGGTTTTGAGTTCCTTTTTGTTTCTTGTTAAAATTCTGTGAATAACGCAGCTTGTTAGTTGTGAGGCATCTAAGTGTTCCTCCTCCTCAGCTGTATCTTCATCAGCTTCTCCTCCTGCAGTATCCTCCATTACTGTTAATTCCTTCTCACATATAAAAGCAAGTTTTTTTCCTCTAGTGGGACACACCACAGCATAGTGTCTAAACCCCTTACATTTGTAGCATTGTGGACCATTATTCGTTCTGTTTGTTTTTCCTTTCTGTTCTCCTAGCATTGAGCCCCCTGGTTTGTCCTGTGATGATTGTTGTCTTTGCACAAAAAAACTTGTCGTGTGCCCTAATTTCATATCCATCGGCATGGTTTTCTTCCCTGTTGCAATTCCTATCTGCTTCTCAATTCGTAATGCTAGTTGGTATGCTTCCTCCACCGTGATTAATCGTGCTATCAACATTGCTTTATATAGTTCACCACGTAATCCATTGCGATACCGGGCCAATGTTTGTTGATCGGTCTACAATCTTGCTGCGAACGGTGAGTTCATGGAATTTGTCTCTATATTGTTCCACTGTCAAGGTCCCCTGTGTTGCAGCATTTCTTCAACCATCATCTGCTCATAATCGATGGGCAGGTATTTTTTCCTTGAGCCATTCCCTCATTTCTTCCCAGTGTGAAATAGATGGGTGTTATGTTCGCCGCAATTGTTCTTCCACGCTTCCCCACCAGACACGAGCATGTCCCTTCAATTTCATCTTGATATACTGAACCTTTCGCTCTTCTGACACAGCAAACCAATCAAAATAGTCTTTAATGGCGGTTAGCCAATCTTCAAAGGCATGTGGTTCCAGTTTGCCATAGAAGTCAAGCACGTCCACCTTCATTCGCTTAGTGAGTTCATCGATGGGTTGATTTTCCAGCCCTTGCCTATCACGGTGTCGTGGAAGTTCCACTCTTTGATGTTGTAATCGGTGATGTTGGGGTTCAACGTCTCTATACTCAACATCCAGGTTTTCCCCTAGTGTCTCCTCATGAAGTTGTCCACGCCCCCTTCTATTAGGAGACCTTACTCTTCATTCATCCACAACGTCTAATCGATTAGAAAGCTGTTCTAACACAGTGGTGATATGGATGATTTGTTGTTGTAAGTGTGCATGTTCACATGGGGGATTATTAGGGACATGAGTGTTTGACATTGGGTAGGAGTTACCACTTCGGGTTACAGTCATGAACCGCTCTGATACCAAATTGATGTATATGCCTACCGGTTACAGTCTCTCACTGCTTCTTAACAATAACAATGAGTAAATTGATACAGAATCGCTTTGTAGAGGAATCTCTCCAATTTGTATTTCAAGAATGCAATTGCAAAGAATACATAATAATTGATTTTTATCTTGTTCTGTTCCCCTCTTTAAATACCCTACAGCTGAGGATGTAGTCTAGTACGTAAGTGAAACGTAATACTAATTTAACTAGGAACTAACATCTATTCTAGGAAAATAATAACTACAGCTAATGAGTTCTAATCAGGTTCTGTTAAGATTCTTTGATTTCCCCACGTTTCCGTATCCTAGTAGGATTTATGCATTACGGGGTCTCTTCTCAAGCCTCCTAATTTGCATCAATATAAACTTATGATATAGAAAGTTGTTAGGAAGTCAGGATATAAGATTGACAACTGTTGTTTTAAATTTGATAAAACGAAGCTGAAACTCATGATAGAATGCCTTTAATTAATATTCTTAATGTGATTAACATTATTATTTCTATTAAATTATTTGAAATTAGTAGCTCTCTTCGTAACAAAAGAATGATAGAATTAGTTTTCATATAGTTAAAAAATTTGAAACATATTACAGCCCTAGATTAATTGGTTCATCAAAGCTAAGAGAGCCTTTAGTTAGTCACTGCAAACCTTTGGACAATTTGGAACGCCGTTCCGAGCGCCTATAGAGACAACAAAAAGAGCATCATAGTTGTATGGATTAGCAAGGAGTCCAAACGGGTCCTCAGATCATTGCTTGCGACTTCGGCCATTGTTGCATTACTGATGTTGTTAAGGATTGAGGTCAGACCTCAGCTTTGTTTTGAAGTTCTCTTGAAATCTGATAGTGGATTGATCTAATCATTTTGGCAAAGCACGTACTTTAAAAATGGTAATTAAACCCGGATTGCCTCAGGTCGTTCACAGCTCATCAAAATAAAAGATTGTGATGGAAAAACTCAGGTTGTTTTCAATGCCTCATGCCAACAAATAAGAAACCTGTTTAGCGATTTTTGCGCTTCTTTACTGCTATCAAAGATGTGCAAATGATCAGCTTATTTCTTGATTCTTCTCCGTGCACTAAATGACTTAGTTCAGCAGTTTCTGTTCCCAACATTTCAGCCCACCTCTGCACAGTGAGAACGAGCATTCCCATGGACAGG
>Ga0325411_1002527_pt1 | contig 20751 bp, 17 predicted proteins | sample PopdelMetagenome_13_FD_206181 | JGI IMG/M metagenome (GOLD analysis project Ga0325411, IMG submission 206181) | Populus deltoides microbial communities from Bellville, Georgia, United States - Xylem-PdIQD-R4 | ecosystem: Host-associated > Plants > Phyllosphere > Stem > Wood/Secondary xylem...
CATCCCAATATCCATAAAGATTCAATGTAAAGTTACTTGAAATATAATTAACTTTATGTGTTAACTAAAAAAAAAAATTGAAAGCATAGAACCTTGATTCTTTAAGCCACCAACTAATTGGTTGTTGCCTAAGTCGAGAATCTCCAGTTCTTTGAAAGGCAGAAACAAAGACGCATTGAGATCCAAGTCTTCGACTGCATTGAGAAATTCAGAATTTACGCTATAAAGATATAGTTCGATCACTCGGTTTGTGGTGTTGTCACACACAACCCTATCCCAGTTACAGCAATTAAAATGCTCTTTATCCCAACCTTCTAGCTCATAGGACCTAGCACCTGCATGATTGAACCAAGCTTTTATCTCTAAGAGACTAATTCTCTCTTCCTCCAAACAACAATGGCACCGCTCGTTGACGAAGGCCAGTGCCATGAGCAGCATCCACACCCACATTTGCCTCATCTTCATAACGCTCCATTTGACCACATACAAAAGCAAGCAAGCTGTCTCTTATATACAATTTAATTTGTCCTCTTCATGCGTTTGATCAAAGGATTTTCCCATGATAAACTTTTAGACTTTGGTGGTCTCCTCACGATCTTTTTTCAGAGAAATCTGCTTCTCATTTGTAGCTTGCCATCTTCCTACTGGCACACTAGCTTTAATTATATGTCCACTTGATTATTATTAAAGAAAAATAAAAATACTCCACGTCCACTATTGTCAGCTTCCGAGAACGCATGCAGGACCCAGTTCAATCTCAATATGGATTTTTATAAGCAAATCTTAGAGGAACAGTTTCCTGCATAATTACTAGAATTCTTTGGTTTGATTTAATTTGATATTAATGATTTTTGACCTTTTGTTTGAGATCAATTACCTAAAGAAACCTTGAATGGAGCAGCCATTTGTACGCATATGCTTGACTTGAGGTCTGCCATTTTGATTTTAAAATACCAGCAGGCAGTAATTTCTTGGTGATTTCCTTATAGAAACTGGTGGTCTCCTCACGACCTTTTAATTTTAAAAAAACTCTTGTCGGAGCATGATTAAAGCTAGGATTCAACCAGTATCAGGAAATGACTGTCATCTTTAAAAGAAATTTGGTCACCCACTTCCACTTGTTTCTCTTTGTGGACCTCCGTTGCGAAGTTGCAGTGAAACAAACTCGCAATTGCAGCACTTGCCAGGTTCTCCGTGCTTTGCCAGGTTGAACAATTTAATTTATTTATTTAAAAAAATTGACAGGTTAATAAAAATTCAAGTTTCAAGTCATTCGTTCAAGGAATAATTTAAATAATATATATATATATATAAAATAACAATAAATAATTAAAAAATTAAAAAAAACAAGACTTGAGTCTATTAGATTATTAAATAAAACAATGCTAATCTAATTAAAGAAAAAAAAGGTAAAACTAAAAAAAGAAGAAGCAGAAAACATACGTACCAAACAACACGTACACATAAATCATGGTACACACGCTTCATCTAATATAAATGCATTTGTAACGTGTTACATGTTAGAATTAAAGCGTAAAATGTCGTGGACGCCGATGCTTGACTTGCGGTGTTCCCATTTTGTGGTGCATTTTTTAAACTTGTTTTTTGGATTTTTTTTTATTATTATTAAGCTAGCCAATCAACTCATCAGCCAAACATACCACATCGAACTTAATTAGGCAATGAAATTTATTTGTATCAATGAATTTTCTTTGCTATATTATATCTAAAATAAGAACTGAATACATTATATATAAAAATTAAATTAATTAATGAGATCTTGACATTGGAGTCAAGGTAATTAGGGGACTTTGTTCTTAAGCAAAAAGTTTTTAACTCCAAGTCAATTTAAGTAGGCCTTATTGCTTGGGAGTTAAAGAGATTAGCTGCCACTTCATCATCAAATCAAAATTAAAATGTTAAAGAACTCACCATTAATTGCCATTAAGCTCCATTGAGTGTAAAAAATGAATTTATAAAATAGTCAAAAGTGGGATGTCGTGATTTCAACAATGCCGTTTCAGAAAATTGATAGTCATGATGAAAAGAAGAATACAGAATTGTTGAGTTGAAACGTGAACGTCGTACGTGTTCGCCTGAATTGTATAGTGACGATGGTGGAACTGACGCGGTTGCATGGCACCAACCAGTACTTTCCTAATGATTTCCTTGCGGAAGAAATTATGGCATGTTGGAAAACGATGCCACCCTAACAATCCAAGAGTTCAAATTCAACTTGAATAAAAGCATGATAAATGGATAATTTAGAGGAGAAAGGATCCAAGAACATCATGAAACAGGGGATTGTTCTATTTGGTTATGTAACAATCTCAACAGCTAATTAAGAGGTTAGATTGTAGGGTCTAATTTCAAATGCAAGACTCTATTGATTCTCATCATTATAGTAATAAAACCATGAACATTTTTATTAAATTAAGAGGAAACACAAAATCAAACAAGAAAATCTTAAGAGTTCAGAAATAAATCTAACATTGTCGAACAGACTGTGAGCAAACCCAGATTTGGTGGAAGATAGAAATATGAAGAGAGAGCAGAAATTGATGGTCTCTTCTGCTTTTCATGGCCTCCTTGTTTTGCATATAAGGTTCGGCCATCTAAGCCTTTCATGGGGTTTGAATTTCCTGGCCTCCTGAGTTGATTTCATCTGGGCTAGACTTGAATATTTCTATATATACACTTAAGGCTGGGTGAGCTTGTCTCCTTAGCAGGCCTTCTTAGGCTTTTGTGCTGCCAAACTATGTCAGCTCTAAGCTCATTATTATCTGAATGAAATCATTGCATACTTGCTATCGAGAAGAGTTTTTTCCAGATGGATTACTCTCACATTGCAACAGCAGTAATCAATCATGGCACCCAACTCAGTGGAAACGGTGATCGGTACAATGACTTCAAGTCACGGTTACCTCTTCTTTTTTCTTTTTTCTTTTTTTGTTACGAAAAAACAAGTAAAGTGTATATATCTATGGAATTCAGTTACAGAAAATGTAAAATACACTTGTCATGGCTGATTGAAATCGTGGAAGAAAAAACTAGAGGAAAGATAACCGATTGACCCCCAACGAAGACCAATGCAGAGGAATTTCCAAGGGGAAAAACGGTGGCGGCTTTATGATGCAGTTCATCTAAAGATAAACCTAATCTGAATTAATTGTTCGGTCTCCTTCAAAGCGAAATAACTTTGCCAGGTTTCCTCCCAGTGACATTACATTTTTAAAGTTAAAAGTGCTGAAGGACAATTCAAAGACAATAAGTAGTATTAAACTTAACAAGCTAGTTCAATGGAGGAGAATGGTGTGCTGAAACTCTATGATTTTCAAAGAAATTGAAGCATATCAGATCCATGCTGCTGCATTCGCAGGAAACTAGCACCCATTCACAATGTGCTAAATGTCAATGCAGAGCTTTAAATCATCTACAGAGGCTCATGAAGAAAATAGGCATAAATGATAACAGATAACACACCAGAGCACTCTACGTAAGCTGATATCTTTAGAAAATTCAAAGGCATGAATGAAAAAGAAAAGCTAGGAATATCTAAGTCAACTCTTAATTTGTAACAGTCAACAACTTCATGTTTGGTGTGTACTGTAAACTGAAGCCATGCTCTCCACATAATCATGAGCTTCATCTGCAAAAAACCATTTTCACTTCTTGGGACAAGGGATCAAAAAAATACAAACCTGTTGTTGGCTTACATTCATAATTTATATCAAGCCCTAGCTGCTGCTCGAAGGAAGTCCTTCAAGGAAAAAAATCCGGAACTAAAATGCTGAGAGGTCCTTCTTGGAGGTCAGAAAGCTGGAGTTCTACTAGAAGAAGATACCTCTGGAGAGAGTAATAAAGGAAGCCTGAAATGCTTAGAGTTTTCTTACCGAAGCTTCAAGTTAAGATCATTTTCATTTCAATTTGGATGTAGAAATAATGATGGGATATGAAAATTAGGTTAATTATATTTTGAAAAAGGGTATATATGAAAGTTAAATCCTCTGTTCAAATGAACAAAGTGTTGGATTGTTGCCATTATGTGCAGCAATCATAGAGCATTTACAGCCTATCTTCTAGAAGAGGATGGCTGCCATTGCCATTGTCAAAGAGGGCTGCTAGGTGCAGCTACCATTGTTGAAGAAGAGCTGGAGTTGGCAGCCATCTTTGTTGAAGAAGAGCTGGAATTGGCAGCCACCATTGTTGACAAAAGAGCTGGAGGAGCTGCCATGGATGCCTATAAATAGAGGCATACATTAGAGAGCAAAATGAGAGTTAAGAGAAGGAGAGTGTAGAGCCAAAGATGTGAGAGATGTAGGAGAGAGTGGGCTGCCAAGGCAGCCAGCAGTAGCTGCCATTGCAGCACTGAGAAGAGAGAAATAGAGTGAGGTTGAGAGTTGCTAAAGAGGGGATAATTCCTCCTCCTCTATTGTTGTAAATCTTGTTCTCTCCCTATATAATTCAATGGCTTCTCCCGTGGATGTAGGCGGTTTGCCGAACCACGTTAAATATTGTGTCAGTGTGCTTAGCCTCCAATGGGCAAATATCAGAACATCACCGGTCGGAATTCCCTACACAAAGGGCTCAACTTGAGCAAGAGTAAACAAGCTATCCTTCGAGGTCATTGGAACATACCACTCATATTAATCTTTTCTATTTAAGGGAATTCATACATCCACTCATCTTAAGCTGGAAAACTTATGGAAAGCATTCGCAATAAATTCATAAATCCCGTATTACAAGAAGCCAAGAATTGGTTGGTTGCTCAGCACAACATAACTGATACAAACAATTACTGATACAAGCACAAGGACAAACACAAGTCACATCAAAACAGAAAGGCTAAGCAACAAGAACACTTCCACAGAACACTTCTCACAGGCAAATTGTTAAACATGCAGTGAGCAACCATTGATTTGGAATGCGACTGCTTCTCCACAGAGGATTACAACAAATTCAGAAGCAGACCACACGCTCCTGATAAGATCCAATCACCTTCTGAATCTGGACAACTTGGGAAAGTTAATAGCCAAAAAGCAGCAGCAAGTGTCGATGCATTCTTCAATGAAGTAAAACCACCTACGTCGCCAATGCGGATTTATGCACAGTACTGCTGCAATTGTCAATACCATAATTATGTAACACACACCAAAGCTGGCATAGAAACTGTACATGTCTATGAAGCCACCATCTCCATTGGAATCGTTAGGCACTCTCGCGGATGGTGATTCTGTCTTGTCGCAACTGTTTTGCAATGGAGGTCCACAAAGAAGAGGATTCCCTTTATAACTGCTCTCATCGAAGGTAGCAAATTGATTTTTCATCTCCGGTGTTCTTCCTGACAAATTATTGTACGACACGTTGAAAACTGCTAGAAAGGTCAGCTCAATGAGTTGTGCAGGAATTCTCCCATTCAAGTTGTTGTGAGAAAGATCCAAGCTCTCTATCTGCTTCAGGTTGGAGAAGGATGAAGGGATCAATCCAGTGAGATTATTTTGCGACAGATTTAGAGCATATATCCCACTTAAGTTTCCCCATTCTGTCGGGATTTCTCCAGTGAATCTGTTACAAGAAAGATCCATAAAAGACATGTAACGAAGGATATCGCCTTCGTAAGTGTAGAAATTTTTCTTTGATGTAAGCTCTACAGATATTTTTACACTGATCTCTGGCGACAAACTTCTGTCACCAGGATAAAAACCCACGTTCCCAAAAATATCTTTCGGGATTCCATCATCTTCTGTCATCGTAAAAGTGCTAACCCAAGTTTTTTCATCCGATGCCGTAAAATTTAAATAGCTCAAACATGAGGGTAACAGACCAGAAAAATTATTATCTGAAAGATCCAATATGCTTAATTTCCTTAACAAGCATAACTGATGAGGAAGTTTCCCATTGAATTGATTAGATTTGAGAACAAAAATGCTCAATTCCGAAAGGCTATCAATCCAATTTGGAATGGGCCCAGTTAAGTTGTTATCGCCGAGATCTAATGTCACCAACGAAGAGAGATTATAAAAATCATATGCCAGTGGACCGCTCAATTGATTCCTGTAAAGGTGGACATAGCGTAAATCTGATGCATGGAAGCCCAACGGCAAAGACCCAGACAGATTGTTTTCAGAAAGATCTAAAAATTCAAGCCCAGAAGAATTGAAATATTCTATTGGAATGGTACCTTCAAAATGATTTCTGGACAAGTCAATTCCCTGCGAGGATATTGAAGAGTTCCCAATTCCCCTTGGAAGCATGCCGGACAAAAGATTGTTACTGATATCAAACCACATAAATGATGATGCCAGAGTAAAGGTACCAGATACTTGTCCTGCAAAGTTGTTTCCATCGAGAAAGAGGTAACGTAGGTCAGTCATGTTGAGCACAGAGAGTGGTAATCGCCCTGTGAAATTGTTATTGGACAGCTTTAAAAACCACAACGAGGTTGGCAAATTATGCGCAAGCAGTTCACAAGACATGTGATTGTTGGAAAGATCCAAGTATGCGCGAGAGCTCATATTCCCAAAACAAGGAGGAATACAACCTGTGAGGCTGTTGTTAGCCATCATGAAGTTCTTCAAACTTGGAAAAATCGAACATATGTTCCTTGCAACTTGACCATGTATGTTGTTGCCAGACATATCTATTGTCTGAAGGTTGGGTGTTGGATGTTGTGGCAGCTGCAAAGGACTACCTTTAAATGAGGTGTCTCTCAAATATAGTCGATTTAACTTTGTATTATTCTCAAACAGCCAAGATGGGAAAGGTTCTCCAACGAATTTGTTGTGGGATAGATCAACAAACTCCAAATCATGTTGGCTCTGGAGGAATTTTGGAAATCCAGCCTCGAGTGGTTTTGGAGTACAGTTTGAAGCACTAAAGAAAAGAAGCTGGAACTTTGGAACTAAAGGCTGAAAACTGGGTGCAGCTATTAGCTCATTGTTATCGCATGCAATGACCTTGAGGTTGGAGAGGTTCATAAATGAACCAAATGATATTGGAACTTGAAAGTGGTTATATGAAACTTCGAGGTATTCAAGCTGCGGAAGATGGGAAAGGTGACTAAGGGCAATATTTCCCTCCAATTGGTTGTTGGATACATCCAAGACTTGTAGAGATGATAGATTTCCCAAACAAGGAGGGAGTACGCCCTTTAGATTGTTTCCTGAGAGATGTAGCTGTTCAAGATTCTTCAGTTCACACCAGCCTGCAGAATATATCAATATGTTCATGTTAAGGGAATAGGAATATATCAATGGTGCCATAGTTATAATTATCAAACTGATATTTTAACAATGTTCTATAGCTAGGTTTTGTTCTCTAATTAGGCCTAGAATTTTTTATGCTTATACGATGAAAATAGTGGTGGTACAGAGTAGCCATTCCTTTCAATATTGACTTAAATTAGTATCCCTGGGAGAAAGGGTCTTGAGGGATGGTTTTTATGCCTTAATTAAGATTGCGTTTTTTGGTCAAGAAGGATAGAGTGGAAGTATCCATTTTGTGTATTGTAATATAATCAATCTGTTAAGCAGAAGGAAAACAGAGGAATGATTCTGTTATTTCTTGCGTGAGTAATCCTCCTACCATTATATATATACTTCCCCACATGCATTACACGATTTATTCTATTGTTAACTAACTCTAACCGACTCTTAGCAGCTTCTAACACGTGTCCATGCATCTGCCAGCTACCCTAAATTTAAGACTGAGAAATTTTAGAGATTGAGAAACTCTAGATTTTATCCTTTTCTATACGTAACATTAGGAGTAATTAAACTTCTAGTGAACAACTGTTATTTGGATTTCAATGCTCTTATAATTGTTCATTTGTAGAATTACCTTCAGCAGGTAGGGTGTTATTGAAGTCAACTCCGAGCAATGATAGGAGTTTAAGAGTAGACAAGTGTCCAATGTTCCTAAGAAAGCTTGCTGGGAGAGAAGAAAAATCGAGGTACACTTTTTCAAGGCATGGCAACGCTCCCAATGACTCTATCAAAATGCTTTCCTTGAAGTCAATCCAATCCAGAGACAACGTTTCTAATTTCCTTAAACCTGTGATAGAGAGAACAATCAATAATAATGATTTACAATAATTAAATAATTTATAATGTTACAAGACATAGCTTAAGTTTTAAAATTAAAATAATGTTTAATGTGATATTAAAATTTTAATAATTAAATATTCATATCACCTTCATTTATTTTCAAAAATTTTAAAAATTCAACAAAGATTAATAGTGTGTATACGTAAGTTTCAAACGCAGAATTATTTCACTTAAGAAAATGCATTAAAGAATTAATTATATAAAGCCTTTTTAAGGCTTCATTCAAACAACTTAAGGGTTAATACATATCTAATTATTAAACCTCACGAGGAAATACCATCCGAGGTAGGAATGATTTACAACTTTACCATTGAGACCAGTTGATCCTGTGAACCTATTGCTTGACAGATGTAGAGATTTGAGAGTTGAAAATCCACTGAGAGATGATAAAATGCTGTCGTTCAATTTATTGGAACTTAGATCAAGTTCCTCCAAATTCCTCAACGCTGAAGCTAGCACTTGAAAACCTGAAAGAAAATTGTCAGAAGCAAAAATATTAACACACACACACACACACACACACACACACACACACACACACACACACACACACACATATATATATATATATATATATATATATATATATATATATATATCTCAACCATCCCAATATCCATATAAATTCAATGAAAAATAAATTTGTGTGTCAATTTTTTGACATTATATCAATATTTTAATAACCAAATATTCATGAATTCTAATATATCACCTCCATTCCCTTAATAAAATTTTAAAAATTGAACAAAAGTTAATGATTAAGACACATCTAATTAATAATTAATAATCTTAATAAAGAATAAATTATGCCTCATTATGGAATGCCATCTGAGATAGGAATGATTTACAACTTTACCATTGAGACCAGTTGATCCTGTGAACCTATTGCTTGATAGATCTAGAGATTTGAGAGTTGAAAATCCACCAAGAGATGATAAAACGCTTTCGTTCAATTTATTGCCACTTAGATCAAGTTCCTCCAATTTCCTCAACCCCGAAGCTAGCACTTGAAAACCTGAAAGAAGATTGTCAGAAGCAAAGAAATTAACATATATATATATATATATATATATATATATATATATCAACCATCCCAATATCCATAAAGATTCAATGTAAAGTTACTTGAAATATAATTAACTTTATGTGTTAACTAAAAAAAAAATTGAAAGCATAGGAACCTTGATTCTTTAAGCCACCAACTAATTGGCTGTAGCTTAAGTCGAGAATCTCCAGTTCTTTGAAAGGCAGAAACAAAGACGCATTGAGATCCAAGTCTTCGACTGCATCAGAATTTACATATGAAAGATGTAGTTCGATCACTCGGTTTGTGGTGTTGTCACACACAACCCTATCCCAGTTACAGCAATTAAAATGCTCTTTATCCCAACCTTCTAGCTCATAGGACCCAGCACCTGCATGATTGACCCAAGCTTTTATCTCTAAGAGACTAATTCTCTCTTCCTCCAAACAACAATGGCTCCGGTCGTTGACGAAGGCCAGTGCCATGAGCAGCATCCACACCCACATTTGCCTCATCTTCATAACGCTCCACTTGACCACATACAAAAGCAAGCAAGCTGTCTCTTATATACAATTTTGTCCTCTTCATGCATTTGATCGGACAGTGACAATATCTGTATCATTGAATTTTCTATGCTGAATTATCCAAGGGAGACTTGGGCTTCATTGAATGAGAGAGTCTTCACGGATAGTGCTAGCCAGGGGCCCGCACCACGGTACAGATCGCTCGGTTTGTGGTGTTGGATTAAAGGATACTCCAACTTCTTGTTTACTGCTTTACTTTTCTTCATAGACTTGAGAAGTCAGGTGCTGTATATGAACAATTGATTTGATCTTATGAAATACATGGCAGAAGAGATTGGAAAATGATTTCTATTATCAATAATTTCTTCTTACTGCACCTACTGATTTTTATTTCTTGTAAAATATTTAGAATATCTCTTTTGAAATATCAATATCGCCTACCCCCACACTTCCTTCATTTTTGTTAGTGGAGTGAAATGATTTCCGACGCAGCTATTAATTTCATCAGCCACTTTCACTTGTTTTTATTCATAGACTTGTGAAGTCAAGATTCCCATAATCCACGTCATCAAAATGAATTTGATCGAAGAAAGGAAAAAATGAAAAAAAAAAAACATTATCAGCCTTCGTAAGAGAATTTTAGCTATTTTGTCTTAAACTCAACAGACTATCCTTTATTCTTCAACTGACCAACCGATGATCATAAATGATGCCAAAATTGTAGTCAAAGAGACTGGGAACTCCCTGCTGATGGGCTGTTTATTCTGCCAAAATTGCATGGGCTGTTTGACAGCCTTCGTAATGGGCTTGGCTACTTTGGGTAATTAAAAAAACCCAAATCGATAATGTTTTCTTTTCCTTTGGTATCCGTTTAATCAATCTTCTGGTTTGATCCTTGATAGTGCTGTGTTTTGATGCTTGTCGATTAGCCACAATAATGTTAAATTTACAAGGACAGATCCAAGAAAAGCAATGCAGGCCTGTATTGGTCTCTGGGAGTTCAAAATAAGACCCCCTGATAAAGGCTGCAATTATTGCTTGAACCCTTGTAAAGGGGCCTTGACACATGCGGTCCACTGAAGAAGTACAGCACCGTTCTTTATTTAATTCTTATGGTTTAAATCTACTCATAACTTAGTCATTTTGCATGCTATTTTTCCACTTGTTTTGTAAAATAGAGAAAAGAACTAGGTGAGATGAGAATATTTGATGAGGGAAAAATGGTTTTTTTTTCTTTTATTTTTTTCTTTTTTCCATCTTTACCAAGTTTATATTGTTGCCTCAAATATTCCTATTAATGCTTTTTGTAATTCAAAAGATGGGAACGACGGTAGAGTTAATTCTAAGATGATCTTGTTGAATGATATTATTTATATAGTCTGAGAAGGTGAATTGGTCTCCATTGGAATGTAAAGTTGATCTAAGGATGCCATTAATTACATACAAGAAATTAAATAATCAAACAAAAATATCCACTAGAAGAAGTGTTTTTTTTTTTTCCATCTAAAAAGAATTTGAAATTTTACTAGGCCCTGATAACATAAAGTAAATCTTTTTTTTTTTTTACTTTATGGCATGTTCTCAAAATTTTTATTGATATTAATTAAATAACAAAGACATTGATGTAGCTGAAAATTGAGAACGAGAGGGATGATGGAATGGATTAAGCAAAATGGGCTTGAAAGAGACCCAGCTGGAGAGAAAAATCTGGAATAAACTCTTGATGTTCAAAATAGCCCACAAGTAAGGCTTAAATAGCTAGGGCTGATAAAATTGCCAAAATAGGTAAATACTGATTATTCAATAAATAAAAATACTTCCTAGAATAAGCAAGAAATGAGAAAAAAAAATCACCACAAATAAAATCCTGAAAAGCTACCAAAATGGAAAAACACAACTAGGGTAGCGGTGGCCTAAACGATAGAATTTGGGCCAAAAAAGAACACATTGCTAGTTCCTTGTGGTGCGCGCTCCAAATAGCTAGGGTTATTTATGACATTTTGATACTAAAAAGTATTCTAAAACATCCTTAACCTATATTTTCAGAAAAATCAGAAATCAAGTTGAATTTTCAACGATGATTTCAAGAGTTTTTATTTTATTTTTGCAAGTTTGATGTTTTTACCTTTCCAGAACAGTTTATCCGAGTCGATTCTACTTTGCTTCAACCGGCCACAATGATCCCATATCCATCTATACAAAAATCAATTAAGCGGTTCGTTAAACCATTTAGGTGGTAGCCCAGTGGTAAGAGTTTGGAACCAAGAGGTTTGCTCTCTCTGTGATCTCAAGTTTGAGCCATATAATTACTCATATGATGGTCACTGGAGGTTTACAAGGTCGTTAACTTTATGGCCTGTAAGATTAGTCGAGGTGCGTGAAAACTGGCCCGGACACCCACATTAAATTAAAAAAAATAAAATTAAGCGGTCCGTTGACACATGCATTTTCTGAAAGATCTTTCAAACAATAACTTCTCTGGCTCCATTCCATCTTGGATTAGCAATCTGTCAACATTGAGTGTTCTTTTTCTAAAAACTAATAATTTTCACGGTGGTTTCCCAGATCATTTATGCTCGTTAGAACTGTTCAGTGGCGGAGCCACGTAAGTACAGGGGGCAATTGTCCTTTAATTTTTTTAAAATATATTTTTAATATTAGGATATTAATATAATAGGTTGATGAGAGTTACGGAAAAGTAAAAAAAATGGAAAGTTATTATTGAATTATATTTTAATATAATATATATGTCCAGCTCATTGACTCAAAATTTTTATGTACAACTCATTCACTCAATTTTTTTTTCTTTCACTAATTAACATAGAGCTTCTTTTCATTTTGATCCGTTATTGAATGCCTCTCTCACTCTCATGCAAATTTCTCTTTTTTTCTTTATGAGGTAAATTTCTTTCATTTTTTTAATTTATTTTATTATCTAATTTTAGTTCTATTCTTTTATAATTAGTCATTAAAAACATTAGGGTTTATGATAATTTAGGGGTTTTGATATGAATGTATTCAAAATAAATGTTTAAATTTACTTATTTAATCAATTAAATATTTCTTTTTTTATTATAAATGAATAAATTAATGTTCATACAAAACCACTATTCTTGGCATCTCGTGTATTGACAGAGTATATTATTGAAATTATTTAACTGAGATCTCTTAATTCACTATAATCATGGATTAATTATTAATTGAAGTCTTTTAATTTACAATGTACATATATTGATTGTCATTTTATATCACAGATTTGTTTGTAATTAATTGTTAATAAGATGCTTGGAGTTAGGAGAGGCATGAGTTTAAATTCTATAAGCTATAATTTTTCTCTCTCGGAATTTTCTCTTATTTGAAACTATAATATAGTATTAAAACTTGTTTTATATATTTGATTTGGTGAGTTCATACAACTTTTGTGTGTGTGTTTAGAAATAATTTAAATGTCTAGAAATAATTAAGTATAATTTAATCAACATACTTATTATATGCATGTAGATATGAATTGAAATGAGTTTTGATGAATTGATGTGTATTTTGCTATGAATTTCATATTAAAGATTTAGAATTATTGTATAACTCAACTGACTATTGTTTAACAACGAATTATTGTGTAGTTGTGTTAATTATTATGTAGACACTAATAATAATAAAAAAACCTAGCAAGTTCATATATAAAATTAACATATCACTAAACAAATATTTCAAGCATAAATACCTTAAGGATGAAAAGTCATTTAAAGTTTCAAGTTATGAAACTCAATCAATTTTGAAAAAAAATTATATTAAAATATTATATAATATTTGTTATTAATTTGCCCCACCCTCCGTCACTGGAACTGTTAAGCATGCTGTATTTTTCGCATAATAAGCTCTCGGGTCCTTTATCCTCTTGTTTGTCCAATTTAACTTTCATGGCAAACGATGCAAAATGCTATGCATCTTTTACTTGGCCTAGTATTCAATATTTTGATCAGTCAAATCTTGTACTGATGGGTTTGCCTCAAGTAGACGATTCTTATCGTGAAAATAAGTACACAAACAACATTGCAGATTAATCTGTCGAGTTCTCAACAAAAAGACAGTCTTACTCCTATCGAGATGATCTTCTTACTTTCATGTCTGGTATTGATTTTTCTTGCAACGGATTCACTGGCAAAATCCCACCAATTTTTGAAATTGTAAGTGAGCTACGAGCAGTAAATCTATCACACATGAATCTCATTGGATCCATCCCCGCAACTCTTTAGAACCTGAAGCAGATTGAGAGTTTGGATATTTCTCACAGCAAATTGACCGGTACGGTACCATCCCTTCGCAGCTATTGAGGTGAGCACATTGGAGGTTTTCAGTGTTGCATACAATAACTTGTCAGGTAAAACTCCAGAGAGGAAAGCTCAGTTTGGCACCTTTGATGAAAGTAGTTATGAGGGAAGTCCTCTTCTTTGTGGACCTCCATTGCGAAGTTGCAGTGAAACAAACTCGCAATTGCAGCCTGTACCTAATAATGAACAAGAAGATAATGGTTTCATAGACATGGATGCTTTCATTGTGAGCTTTGAGGCATGTTACATAATTGTCTCGTTGGCAATTGCAGCAGCTCTTTACATAAATCCTTACTGGAGAAGAAGATGGTTTTACTTCATTGAAGAGTGCTTAAGCAATTGCTACTGTGTTTTGTGTGCAGGCGTATGCACATCTTCAGATGGACATAGGGGTTGATGCTTGCCATTTGTTCTCAGTTATACTAAGAAAGAATGAACCGTGACTCTGTCCACCATTCTCTCTGTTGCATGAACAAATTAGTGAAGGAATATTTGCAGTGATAAATATGGTAATGGTTTCCTGACTTCATTAATTAGAATATTTTGCTCTCATTTTCTTTGCTCCATGAACTGAATATTGTTAAATAATATATTTAATTTAATTTTATTTATTAAAGGTTGAATTATATTTTTATTTTAACCTATATCTAATCTTTTATATTTAGTTTAATTCAATCACTTTTAGAATAAATAAATTAATGAGAATTCTACTTTTTTTTATTTAAATTTATTTTGTATTGATCTAGATTAATTTAACAAATATATATTGCAATATAATTGTGGTGTTGTCAATCGCAACTATAATGCACATAAATCCTTATTGGCGCCGCAGGCGGTTTTACTTCATTGAAGAATCGCAACTATTATGCTGCTGTTTTCTTGTGGTTAGTTTTCGTAAGCTGTCCAGCGTCATGTCATCGGACCTCTGTATAAAATTTTTAAACTGAATAAAAATAAATAAATAAATAAGGAAAAGTTTCTGCATCACTAGCTTTGTCAAAATCAAGTCATTTATGTACTATTTTGTGTTGAATAGTCTTGGTAAGTTGTCTAACTTGAAAAGGCCGTAGGGTCTGGGTCTGTGCTCTTTGTTTTCCGTAATTTATAGCTTGAGCTAATAATGGCCTGATGTCTTTGGAATGCTTCTCTTTTTATTATTGAAATTTAACAATTGATGTATTTTATGAACATGAATGTAGAGAATAGACAGAGAGAAACAGAGGAATCATTCACATTCGCACTTGAAAGAAGGGCTACGAATTAATTTGCTGAAATAGATAATAGTTCCAGAAAGAATAGGAAACCCTTATACAAACAAAGGAAGATAATGAAAAATCACATGGGAAGTGTGATGGAGTTTTCAAAACTATGGCTGTGCTTCTTCTTTGACTACGCCTTCTGCACAAATATGGTCACTGTTCATCAGAATCAGAGGGCTGATTTTTCCCTCTCGTATACAGCTTCCAAAAGAAAAGGTTTAGAATGGGCTGTTCTAGCTTGGATTTTCTATTGGTGGGGTCGTTATTATAATTAGAAAAACGGAAGGTGATGCTTTGATTCATAATATTTATTTCCTGAAGTCAAATATAGTTTTCAATAATTGATGATGTAGCTTCTTTTTTATGCTATCACTTTCGTCGCAGATGATGTAACTAGAGAAAATTGGTCTAAATCCTTGAAAATTGAAAATTGGTAGTGCAATTTTTTGAATTTTTTGGAGATTTTATACCCAATCTAACACGCACACTATTATGATGTAGCTTACTGGTAGCGCAAGGAACTTCGAAATTATTGAAATGGCCATGGTGCAAATCTCTTTTTCGTCAAGTACAAGCATGAATATTTTTTTTAAAGAAAATACATCACGTCAAACAAAACAAAAAAACTAGCAGGAAAATAGGCCAACCACGTCACAACAGAAAGCACAAGGAAACTGACCGGAGATTATATCATCTCGGTCTTAACTCGCAAAAGAAATGGCTACGAAATACCCTCAATGACTTTTCAATCTAACATTTTCAATATAAAAGGATGGGTTTGTTGCTCAAATGAACACAGAGCATAGCAACTTAGCCATTGGATCCCCAGCTAGGAGTAGCTAGTGTTATATTTTAGATGAGTTCTAAGTGGGTATGGATGTTGGTGACTTTGGCTTGGGTGAACGAGTGGTGCCATTGTTGTTTAGAGAAAGAGAGAATCGGTTTGTTGGAGATCAAAGCTTGGATCAATCACCCCAATGGTAGTTCCTTAACCCACTGGGTGGAAAACAAAGAGGATGGTGATTGTTGTCAGTGGCATGAGGTTAAGTGTGACAACACCACAGGGCGAGTGGTCGAACTCTCTCTTCCGTTTACAAGGGAGTATTGGATTTTAGGGGATTTGTATCTCAATGCATCTCTATTTTTGCCTTTCAAATACTTGAAGAGTCTCCACTTAGGTGGTAATGGATTGGTTGGTTGCTTTGAGAACCAAGGTTATTTACCTTCTATTCTCTCATGTAACAAATTTATGCTCGTATAATGGTGATATGCCTGTTACTTATTTTGCTTTGGGAATTCTCTTGCAGGCTTGGAAGTCCTGTCATCAACGCTGAGGAAATTGGAGTTGCTTGACCTAAATCTTAATCAATTTAACGACAGCACTTTATCATGTCTGAGTGGGCTTTTGTCTCTCAAGTCTCTGGATCTATCAAGGACGTTATTGACTGGATCATCAGCAATCAAGGGTAAATCACTTGCCTGTAGTATTTCAGTCTCTCATTGATGATTTCATCCTCTCTTTTCCCTCCCACACATTTCAGATTTAAGGAAGTTAGAAGTCCTTTTTTTGGACAACATTTTCATCAGCGAAAGCATTTTGCTAGACTCAGCGAAAGCATGTTGTTGTTGGATATATCTAATTCGGTCATATGCGGATTCGGGTGATCTTGCAACTGCAAAGTACCAACAAAGGAGTTCTCGTTTAGCAGTAATTGCTCCAATTGTGTATTGTTCTTAAGCAACCGCGATGGAAACATTCCAGTGATGTTGTTGTGGGAGAGATCAAGGACTCTTAAGTCGTATTGGGAATAGAGGAAGTTGGGAATCTCTATATTGACTGCTTCCGATGTTGGACTATTTGACAAGCGAAAAAAGACTAGTTGGAACTTTGGAATAAAATCATGAAAGGACATGGGTTCTGTTACTAGTTTGTTGTTCTTACTGTAGAAGAACTTGAGGCTTGAGTAGTTCATAAAAGGCTTCATTGAAATGGGAACTTCAAAGAGGTTATTTGATAGTGAAAGGGATTCAATGGATATGAGGTTTGTAAGAGAACCGGAGGTAATATTTCCAGTAAATTGGTTACTAGAAACATCTAATAGTTGTAGAGATGATAAGTATCCCAAACAATCTGGGAGTGAACCTCCAAAATTATTTCCGGAGAGATCTAATTGCTTCAAATTCTTCAATTCACACCAACCTGTACAATTTATCTCGAAATAGTTAAAATATATAGTGTTGAAAGAATCTTGAGTGGATGGAGAGTTGTTAATTTACCTTGAGCGGGCCGGGTGCCATTGAGGTCACAATGGCAATGCTCCGATGTTATGGAGAAAGTTTAATGGGAGAGAAGTACGATCTAGATGGAATTGAAGGAAAGGTACGATGAAAATAGTGGTAGCCATTCCATTCAATATTGACTTAAATTAATATCCCTGAGAGAAAGGGTCTTGAGGGATGGTTTTTATGCCTTAATTAAGAATGCGTTTTTGGTCAAGAAGGATAGAGTGGAAGTATTCATTTTGTGTATTGTAATATAATCATCTGTTAAGCAGAAGGAAAACAGAGAAGAACAGAGAAGTGAGAGGAATGATTCTGTTATTTCTTGCGTGACTCTTACGTAATCCTCCTCCCATTATATACTTCCCCACATGCATTACACGATTTATTCTATTGTTAACTAACTCTAACAGTCTCTTAACAACTTCTAACACGTGTCCATGCATCTGCCAGCTACCCTTAATTTAAGACTGAGAAATTTTAGAGATTGAGAAACTCTACATTTTATCCTTTTCTTTACGTAACATTAGGAGTAATTAAACTTCTAGTGAACAACTGTTATTTGGATTTCAATACTCTTATAATTGTTCTTTTGTAGAATTACCTTGAGCAGGTAGGGTGCTATTGAAGTCAACTCCGAGCAGTGATAGGAATTTAAGAGTAGACAAGGGTCCAATGTTCCTAAGAAAGCTTGCTGGGAGAGAAGAAAAATCGAGGAACACTTTTTCAAGGCTAGTCGAATTCCACAACCCTGTGGAACAGATCAGATAAATCCATTAATGAAAGTAATATATATAAATATCATATTGTTTTAGGCACCAAAACTGTCACTGACCTTTCCCAAAGTGTTTAAATTTACTAAAACTTGCATGTTAAGATCTTGAGGGATGGCAACGCTCCCAATGACTCTATCAAAACGCTTTCCTTGAAGTCATTTGAATTCAGATACAAGATTTCTAAATTCCTTAAACCTGTGATAGAGAGAACAATCAATAACAATTAAATAATTTATAATCTTACAAGACATAGCTTAAGTTTTAAAATTAAAATAATTTTTAATATAATATTAAAATTTTAATAATTAAATATTCATATCACCTTCATTTATTTTCAAAAACTTCAACAAAAATTAGTAGTGTGTAAGAACTATTTCACTTAAGAAAAGAAAATGCGTTAAAGAATTAATTATATAAAGCCTTTTTAAGGCAACAACTTAAGGCTTAATACACATCTAATTATTAAACCTCACGAGAGAATGTCATCCGAGGTAGAAATGATTTACAACTTTACCATTGAGACCAGTTGATCCTATGAACCTATTGTATGATAGATATAGAGATTTGAGAGTTGAAAATACACTGAGAGATGATAAAACACTGTCGTTCAATTCATTGAAAGTCAGATGAAGTTTCTTCAAATTCCTCAACCCTGAGGCTAGCACTTGAAAACCTGAAAGAAAATGGTCAGAAGCTAGGTACTGATTTTATGCCTTAATTAAGAATGCGTTTTGGTCAAGAAGGATAGATTGGAAGTATCCATTCTGTGTATTGTAATATAATCATCTGTTAACCTTGGCTTAACAAAATGAAGCAGAAGGGTGAGAAGCAGGGGAGGAGAAGAAGGAAAACAGAGAAATAAATGAGAGGAGAATGATTCTGTTATTTCTTGCGTGCGTAATCCTCCTAACATTATATATATACTTCCCCACATGCATTACACGATTTATTCTATTAACCGTCTCTTAACAACTTCTAACACGTGTCCATGCATTACTTGATGATAGGACTTCGGAGCCACTTCATCAGCGTAATTTCAGTATAAGATTCACACAATGATATGAATTTATTTTGTGATTATAAGAACAGAAGCATTGAACCGACCCTCATTCTCAGAGCAACCAACTAATCCATTAAAACTCAAATCAAGACTTTGCAATTCCTTAAAAGGCAGAAACAAAGATGCGTTGAGAACCCAATCCCCCAAGCTCTTATCCCTTGCATCCCGAAGAGAGAGTTGGATCACTCGCCTTGTCGTGTTATCACACTTGATCCTAGGCCACTCACAACAATTACTACTGTCCACCCAATCTCCCAAGAAAAGGTGATTTGGGTCGATCAAAGCTTTGATCTCCAAGAGACCAATTCTCTCTTCCTTCAAACAACCATAACTACGACCACACCAGTCGCCAACCAAAGTCAATAACACTAGCAACATCCAAGCCCCCATTTTTTTCACCATCATCTTAGATAATTCTATGAAGCACTACAGTTTGTAGAATATTGTTGTTTGTTATGTGAGTTTGGGCAACCATAGAGGTCCTATTTATAACACACTTTGTCCATTTCCATGACTTTTATCTGCGTATCTGGTGCCGATTCTATGGTTTGAGATGTTTTCTTTATTTCATTTCTTTTTTTAATATTATTTCATTTATTTGTTTAACCTTAGGGTTGTTTGGGAGTGTGGTTAGGTGTATTAAGGCGAACCTTGAAAACACGGTCAAAACAATATTTTATAAAATTTTGATTTTTTTATTAAAATTATTTTTTATATATTTTTAGTTAGTTATAATGTGTTGATGTCAAAAATAAATTTTAAAAAATAAAAAATATTTTATTTTGATATATAGTTGAGCAAAAAAATATTTTAAAAAACAATCTCTATCACAGCATACTGGTGGTCTTCCATAATCTTTTTCTAAAAAAACCACCATAGACTCGATTCGGGGTTAACCTGGGTAAGGCTCATGTCATGATTTTTTTATTAGGTTACTAGATTAACTTAATTCAACTCCAATATATATATTTGTGTGTGTGTGTGAAACAACATTGTTTTATATATATATAAAAAATTAAATAATGAACGGGTTGCAACTAGATATTTATTCAGGTCAGGCCAATTATTAACCGAGTCATTTTGATTTTTTCTTTTTTCTATTTTTAAACTCGATCGACCTTGTTGTCGATACACGACGTCGGGCGACGGCTCCCGCTTTTTTGTTGTTTTAACAAAAAGGGTTTTTTCTCAATTGGTGGAAACAAAGATTTTATTGGAGTCGCCATCTAGTAATTTGAGGGAACTAGAAATCCCAAATTAGACACTGTTCCCAGAGATTCGGGTACGGGGTTAGTTATGATTAAGGGAAGGTAGACACCACCCTTAAAACATCCTTTCAAAAGAAAGGTTACCCTTACTTGTGTGTTTTTTATTTGATTCAAATGCGATTATATT